>TARA_B100001057_G_scaffold216075_1_pt1 | contig 41863 bp, 48 predicted proteins | sample TARA_B100001057 | Tara Oceans TARA_B100001057 (sample SAMEA2621839) | marine metagenome | biome: marine biome (ENVO:00000447); feature: surface water layer (ENVO:00002042); material: "saline water (ENVO:00002010), including plankton (ENVO:xxxxxxxx)" | depth 5 m | reverse complement strand
TTTGTATTTCTTGCTAAATTTATTATACTCTAATATATTGAATTTATATTTCAAGTTTACACTTAAGATTTATAGTATGAATAATAAAGCCGTAATATCGCACATAGTTAATTGGATAAAGAAGTATATAGGTGATTCATCAGGGCGTATTTCAACTTTGGTTGTAGGTGTCTCTGGAGGGATTGATTCTGCGGTTGTGAGTAAGTTATGTGCAATCAGTGGAATTAAGACAATTGTGCTCACATTGCCAATTAAATCCTCTAATATTGATCTGAGTCTAAATCATTGCCATCAATTAACTAAAGATCATAATAATGTTACTCATTTCAAAGTAGAGCTGACTGATACATTCAATTTATTTAAAAATACATGTCTTAGCCATGGTTTCTCTAGTGAACTAGGTTTGGCAAATACTAAAGCTAGGATACGCATGATTACCCTTTATCAAGTTGCATCGTCTGAAAATGGTATAGTCGTTGGCACTGGAAATAAGGTTGAGGATTTTGGTGTTGGTTTTTATACTAAATATGGTGATGGAGGGGTCGATATTTCGCCTATAGCTGACTTAACCAAATCTGAGGTAAGATCAATTGCAGAGGAACTTAAAATTATGAGAGAAATTATAGTTGCTCCACCTACAGATGGTTTATGGGAAGACGGTCGCAATGATGAAGATCAACTCGGTTTAACATATGAGGAAATAGAGAAGGCTATGTCAGACTCATCCAATGAAAACCATTCGTTATATACTGCAATTAGGGAGAAAAATCTGCATAAAATGCTTCCGATACCAGTTTGTATTATAAATAACAAAATAAAAAGTGATTGATAATTAGTTGAATATATTCCAGTAATCTAACCAACCTTTTTCTTTTGTGGTTGCGCTATTAACTTCTTCTTGAGCTTTCGATACATTAACTTTGCTCCCACTCTTGGAAATTTCGTATGCAGGATAATTTTTCTTGAGCACTCTTGCAGAGTCGTATGCCATGTCTTCCATGCCAAGATCATTATAACTATCTATCAGAATAATTATCCCTTCTTCTGTACTTGGTGTTCCACCATAATTTTCAAGCATGTACTTAACTCTTTCTATAGCCGCGACATGAGCTGAACGCTTGCTATAGTATCGTGCTATGTATAGTTCATTACGTGCAATTTGGTTCTTGATATAAACAAGTCGATTAATTGAGTCATCAGCATATCTACTATTTGGATACTGATTAACAACTATAGAAAAATCATTGAAAGATTCTTTGAGAGCACTCACATCATATCTAGAGGGGTCATAGCCAAAAAATCTAGTCAGTACATTTGCGTCTTTATCAAAGTTAGCAAGTGCTCTTAAATAAAAAGCATATGCAACTTCGGGATGATTAGGATAAAGTCTAATAAACCTATTAACCTCGACTATGGCATCATCTTTTTGATTAGATAAATAATATGCATAAGACAGGTCTAGCATAGCCTGTGTTGAATATTTGCCAAACGGAAATCTTGCTTCTAAGACTTCGAAATATTTAATTGCATTGGCAAAATCATCTAAATTTAGGAATTCTTTCCCTTCGGCGTATAGTTGCTCTCCAGTTAATCCAACAGTTGTATCCTCTTCCTCAAGTATCCTCTCAAAATAACTGCATCCTGATAGCAAGAGAAGCACAAATACATATGGGATGAGGTAATTTTTCATCATTTTGATATTATAGATTAGTTAAGACTATTTGTACTATGAAATCTAAAAATATTTTTAAATTTACTATTAGCCCTGATCCTAGTCTCAGACTAGATCAGCTTATTTCTCAAGAGTTACCTGAGTATTCAAGGTCAAGAATTAAAAACTGGATAAAAGATAAAAAAATTATGATTAACGGGCAGACTTGCTTGCCAAAAGATAAAGTAAAAGAACTAAGTGTCATTGAAGTTGAGCTAGATACGGGAGATGAGATTGATATAATCTCAGAAAATATTCCTATAAATGTAATCTATGAAGATTCTGACATAATTATTGTTAATAAGAACTCCTGCATGGTAACACATACTGCTCCAGGTAATTATTCTGGTACACTACAAAACGCACTTCTTCATCATTTCCCAGACCTTAAAAAATTACCTAGAGCTGGCATTATTCATAGACTTGATAAGCAGACATCAGGAATGTTGATAATATGTAAAAATCTTATCTCTCAATTCCAGCTATCCAAGGATTTACAAGATCGAAAAATAAAGAAAAAATATACAGCAATAGTATCTGGCTCTCTCAATAAAAATCATATAATTGAAAAACCAATTGGTAGGCATCCAGTAAATAGAAAGAAAATGACTGTAATATCAAACGGTAAATATGCTAAGACAATAATCGATAGCTACACAAATGGAGAATTAGGGTCTGTTCTGAATCTGGAAATAGTAACAGGGAGAACACATCAGATAAGAGTTCATTTATCTGACATCGGCCATCCCGTGATCGGTGATTATTTATATGGCTTCAAAAAGAGCGCAATTAAAAAAAATCCTGAATTAATTGAATTAATGGCAAATTTTGAGGGAATTGCCCTTCATGCTTGTCATTTAGAGTTCCGTCATCCAACAAATAAGAGAGATTTTGCAATTGAGTGTTTACCTGGAGATACATTTAATGGTATAAGGTCTTTAGTGCTTGAGAAATAATATGGAAGTCCAAATAAGAAAAATTGCCTGGGGAGCGCCGAAAAATATAGTTGCTTATCACACTACTAAAATAGGCGGCTATAGCGAAGGGATATTTAAATCGTCTAATATGAGTTTAGATGTCGGGGACAATCCTAAAAATGTGAAAAAAAATAGAGATTCATTAGCAAAGCAACTTAGCCTACAACAGAAACCTGTTTTCATGAAGCAAATCCACAGTGCTAGTATTAGGATAGCTAACAGTTCTAGCGATAATCTCGTCTGCGATTCTTGTTATACGTCCGTAAAAGGCCTACCATTAGCAGTCCTCTCTGCAGATTGCCTTCCCATATTAGTCGCTAGTGAAGATGGTAAAAAAATCGGAGTGATTCATGCTGGCTGGAGAGGCCTATGTAATGGAATTGTGCAAAAGTTTATTAAAAGATTCTCTGTTGATGCTAAAGATATGATTGTATGGATTGGACCGTCGATTAACCCTGAGAATTATATAATCAGAGAAGATGTTTTTAGTAAACTTTCTAAAATATCAACAAAATTCTTTTCTCGAACTAAAGATGTTGGAGCATGGCACTTGGATCTTAAATACGTAGCCAAAATTATATTAAAACAAGAGGGTGTAAAAAAAGTGTTTTTAGAAAATTTATGCACTTATGAAAATTCAGATCTGTATTATTCATTTAGACGAGATAATCAAACCGGAAGAATTGCTTCCGTAATTTGGATTGAACCTGACCAAGATGATAACCAAGATTAAGAACATACTTTTAAATCAATCTCCATTAAAAATTCTTATAATAATATTCTTCATAGGGCTAGCCTATGGTGGAATCATTTTACTTCAAAAGTATCAATCTTACATGAAATTTATGAACACAACACAAAAGGTAGGAGTGAAAGTCCTTCCAGTTACAATTAATACAGCTGAAGATAAATTTAGGGCGTTATCGACTATTAAATCTTCACAATCAGTTGATATTACCTCAAAAGTAAACGGAATCATTCACGACATTCATTTCACTGAAGGAAAGAATGTTACACTGAATCAAAAGCTCTATAGTATATTATCATCTGATAAAATTGGAATGTCAGAGATATACGCTCCTTTTGATGGGCTAATAGGATTAAGTAAAAAAGAAATAAGAGATAGTGTTATTAAAGGTGATTATTTAACATCACTTGATGATAGTCGAAAGATGAAACTAGAGCTAAATCTTCCAGAGAAATTACTTTCATATCTATCAAATGATATTTCGTTCAGAGCTACATCAGATAATATCCCCAATCAAGTTTTTGAAGGAAAACTCGACTTTGTTGATACAAGAATAAATAAAAACACAAGAACGATTGCAGCCTACGCACTTATCGATAATAAAGATTTCGTTCTGCGTCCTGGTCTATTGATGAAAGTTGACTTGATTCTTAACAGCATAGATAATGCTATTCTAATACCTGAAGAATCATTATTGAGTATTAATAATAGTCATTATGTTTATATCGTCTCTGAAGATAAAGCGCTTATCAAAGAGATAGAGATAGGTATTAGAACAGAAGCGATGGTACAAGTATTATCTGGCCTTGATAGAAATGATAAAGTCATTTACATGGGTCAAGAAAAACTGAAGGATAAGTCACTTATTTCAATTATCGATTAGTATGCATATATCTGAAATTACTATAAAAAGACCAGTATTAGCAGTTGTCATAAGCTTATTCTTTATAATTATTGGGCTAGTATCATATGACAAACTCTCTATAAGAGAATATCCAGATATTGATAAACCAGTCGTGACTGTTTCAACAATATACAAAGGGGCTTCCTCTGAAATAATGGAGAGGGATGTAACACAAATTCTTGAGGATGCAATTTCCGGTATTTCAGATATTAAGGAAATAAAATCTGAGAGTCAAAGTGAATTTTCAAGTATAAAAATTGAATTTAATCTTTCTAGAGATATGGATTCTGCAGCTAATGATGTCAGGGAAAAAGTTGGTCGCGCGCTTCCTAAACTTCCAAAAAATTCAGAACAACCTAGAGTTACTAAATCAGATACAGATGCTAGAGCAGTGATGTGGATAGGATTCTCGAGTAGTCAGTTAAGTAGTATAGAACTGAATGACTATCTAGACAGAAATGTAATTGATAGATTATCAATCCTTCCAGGTGTGGCATCAATCACTATTGGAGGAGAGAGAAAGTATGCAATCAGAATTTGGTTGAATCCTGATAAAATGTCCGCTCGCAATATAACAGTGAATGATGTTTTAAATGCAATCAATAGAGAGAATGTTGAGAAACCTGCAGGAAGACTAGATTCAGTTAATAGGGAAATAGATCTTCAAATGACATCTAAACTCTCATCAATTAAAGAATTCAAGGATATCGTAATAAAGTCGTATCAAGACTCAAAAGTAAGGCTTGATGATATTTCTGAAATCGAAATAGGCGCAGAAACAGAGAGAGGTTTTCTTAGAGCTAATGGCGAAGATGCAATTGGTCTTGGAATTATCAGACAAACAAAATCAAATGTTCTTAAAGTCGCAGCAGCAGTTAAAAATGAAATTGACTTAATTAGACCGACATTACCACAAAACATTTCTATGGATATTGGTTATGATCAATCAATATTTGTAGATGAGTCGATCTATCAAGTAAGGGTGGCGTTATTTATTTCTATGTTAATGGTTATTGCAGTGATTTTCTATTTTCTTAGGTCTCCAAGTGCAACGTTAATACCTGCAATTACTATCCCCATTTCTATAATTGCGACATTTTATGTTATTTATATTTTAGGATATTCCCTAAATGTGCTTACATTTCTTGCCCTTGTTATGGCAATAGGTTTAATTGTAGATGATTCAATAGTAGTGTTAGAGAATATCAAAAGAAGAATAGATAGTGGTGAACCAATTTATGATGCCTCTATACTTGGAGCAAAACAAATAACATTTGTTGTAATTGCAACCACAGTTGTGCTTATAAGTGTTTTTTTACCGCTATCGTTTATGGAGGGAAAAACAGGAAGACTTTTTGTAGAATTTGGCGTGGTACTTTCTTTTGCTGTTATTTTTTCGAGCATTGTCGCTCTGACACTTACTCCAATGCTGTGCTCAAAACTTTTCAAGAATTCAGATCCAATAAACTCTGATCCTGACTTAATAATAAAATTTAGGAAATTTTATAAACAATCACTAATAGATTCACAAAATAATCCTAAAAAAGTATTCTTATTTTCAATAGGTGTAATAATCATATCAGCCGTATTATTTCAGCTGACTCAGAAAGAATTAGCGCCAACCGAAGATAGAGGAGTATTTATTATAGTAGTAAATACACCCGAGGGCTCTACTTTAGAATATACGGATAGTATAGTAAAAAAAGTTGAAGGATATTTAAAATCATATGAAGAGAAAAATGAGATTGAGAAAGTATTTGCTGTCGTAGCTCCTGGATTTTCAGGCAAACCTGGTGCGGTTAATACAGCTTTCCTTTTTGCGACTCTGACACCCTGGGACGATAGAAGACATCAGAAAGATATTGTAAGAGAGATATTCCCGAAACTTATTTCTATACCAGGCGCAAGAGTTATCGCTATTAATCCACCTAGTCTTGGAGGTAGTAATTTTAAACCAGGCTTACAAATTGTTATAAGTGGAAATAATTATGAAGATATAAATCAATGGGGACAAGCACTAATTGAAAATACAGACAATTTAAATTTTAAGAATCAAAATATCGACTATAAGCTAACTAATCCTAGACTCGATCTCAAAATTGATAGAGATAGAGCATATGATTTGGGTATAAGTGCAGAGGATATTTCCTCCACTATTGAGACATTATTTGCTTCTAATACTATAACAACATTCTCATCAGACGGATTGACGTATAATGTAATTTTGCAGGCAGATGATTCATTTAGAATTACCCCTAATGACCTTGATAACATATACATAAAATCTTCGAGAGATAATTCATTAATTCCATTATCGAATGTCGTCATTTTTACTGAAACCTCTTCTAGTGAAACTCTTCAAAGAATTAACAGAATGCCATCAACAATTTTTTCTGCATCGTTGTTGCCAGGATATCCATTAGGAGAAGCGCTTAATGAAGTTACTGCTATATCAAAAGAAATACTGCCATCAAATGCAAAAATTACTTACAGTGGGTCATCTAAAGAATATTACGAGTCAGGAACTAGCCTGTCTTTTACAATTATCTTTGCGATCTTAATCGTATATCTAGTACTCTCAGCACAATTTGAAAGTTTCAAGATCCCTCTATCAATTATCTTAACTGTACCAATTGCTCTTACTGCAGGCCTATACACATTATTCTTAACCGGAACTTCATTGAATGTGTATAGTCAAATAGGGTTTCTGATGCTAATAGGTCTAATTGCAAAAAATGGTATTTTGGTCGTTGAATTTGCAAATCAATTAAGATTAGAGGGAAAATCTCTTGATGAGGCGATTATTGAGTCTTCCATGATAAGACTACGACCTGTATTGATGACGACAACTTCAACAATTCTTGGAGCTATTCCACTTGTAATAAGCAGTGGAGCAGGATCTGAAAGCAGATATTCTATGGCAATCGTTGTTCTTGGTGGAATTACACTTTCATCTTTGATAACACTATATTTAGTGCCGGCGTTATATAGAATTGTTGAGGGTAGAAAATTATTTAAGAGGAGGAATGTCTAGACCTTCTTGCATTGAAAAATATTGTGAAAGATCATTGATATCTTCATCAGATAAATTTTGAGCAAACCCTTTCATGATCACATTATTTCTAATTCCTGATCTATATTCGTTTAAGGCATGAACTAGATAGTTTTTATGTTGTCCAGCAAGAATTGGGTACATCTTTATCTGCGAATTACCATCAACCCCGTGGCATGCCGCACAAATTTGAGACTTTTCTTTACCCGCATTATAATTTCCTGAAATTGTATATTCTGATACTGATATCAATAAAAAAAAGCTAGTTATTTTGATTATATTATTCATTATTTAAGTGACTCGAAATATTTTGCAATATCTTGTATATCTTCATCCGTTAAGGCCATAGCATTAGCATGCATAGTTTTATGATCTCTCTCTTTACTTTGATAAGCCTTCAGGGCGCTAGTAATATACTCGGCATGCTGACCAGCTAATTTAGGTACTTTATATGTGGGATATACATTGTTATATCCGGGTATTGCATGACACCCCAAGCAGGTTTCTGATTTTGTTTTCCCCAAAGATGCGTCTCCAGCAAATCCCACGCTCGATAACAGGGAAAAAACGAGAATTGTAGACAGTTTTACTATTGATTTCATAACCTTTCTTGGAAAGGATTATACACTAAATTTGATAGAGATTAAACTTCAATTTTTTTGTATACTATAGAGTATTAAATATGCCTATATATGAATATAAATGTAATAAGTGCAATAAGGTTTTTGAACATTTTCAGAACATATCTGATGACCCTTTAAAAACCTGCGTATTGTGTGGTAAAAAAAACTCTGTGACTAAAATAATTTCGCCCTCTGGATTTAGATTAAAAGGTTCAGGTTGGTATGAGACTGATTTTAAGAAGAAAGTAGAGAAGAAAGATGCTGTTAAACCAACCGAGAAAAATTAATAAACTCTTTGTATTAATATGATATCCCTAGAATCAAGTCAAATTAACAAAAACAATGTTGGGCAGTCTATTACTCTTTTCGGCTGGGTAAACAAAAGAAGAGACCATGGTGGCGTAATTTTTATTGATCTGAGATCATCAAATGAAATACTTCAAATTGTATTCCATCCTGAAAACAAAAAGATATTTAAGATAGCAGACGATCTAAGAAATGAGTTTGTAGTAATGGTTGAAGGAATAGTAAAAGATCGATCTAAAGAAAATATAAATGAAGACTTATTATCTGGAAGTTTTGAAGTTATTGCAGAAAACATTGAAGTTTTAAATAAATCAAAAACACCACCATTTGTTATTAATGATAAAGATGTCAATGAAGACCAGCGACTTAAATATCGCTATCTAGATCTTCGTGGCTCTAGGTTACAGAGTACACTTACACTTAGATCTAAATTAATAGAAAACATAAGAGATTTTTTTTATACGAATAAATTTATAGATATAGAAACACCTATATTAACAAAAACTACTCCAGAAGGAGCTAGAGACTATCTTGTTCCAAGTAGAGTAAATCCAGGACAGTTTTTTGCTTTACCACAATCACCACAAATATTTAAACAAACTTTAATGATTGGGGGTATTAATAGATATTTTCAAATTGCTAGATGTTTTAGAGATGAAGATTTAAGAGCAGATAGACAGCCAGAATTTACGCAGCTTGATATTGAAATCGCTTTCTCAACAGAAGACATGATAAAAGAATTAATAGAATCATTATTTACTAAAATATTTAATGAAATTTTGAATATTTCTGAGATAAATTTTGAAAGATTATCTTATGATGAGTCAATGATGAAATATGGTTGTGATAAGCCTGATTTACGTAATCCTATTTGTATGTATGACATAAAAAACATCGTCCAAGATGTAGAATTTAAAGTGTTCTCAGATTTAGTAAATGATCTAGATTCCAAGATTGTTGCTTTGAGAGCTCCTGGAGGTTGTAACCTATCAAGAAAAGAGATTGATGATTTGACTGAGCTAGCAAAAAGTTCTGGGGCTAAGGGGCTGGCTTACATAAAATGTGAGAATTTAAATAATTACGACACAGGCATAATCTCTCCAATAAAAAAATTTCTTAATGAATCAGTCATAAAAGAGATCATCAATCTAGTTGGTGCTGAAAACAATGATTTAATATTCTTCTCATCAGACAATAGAAAGATCGTTGATGCATCTATGACAGTTATAATCAAAGAACTAGGAAAAAAGCTCAACTTAATTGAGAATGAGTGGAAATTTGTGTGGATAGATGATTATCCACTATTTGATAAACTTGATAATGGAGACCCAACATCAGTTCACCACCCATTCACCGCACCGGCAAATGATGAAGATCTTGATCAGGTTGATATTTTTGACATAAAATCAAAAGCATATGATCTCGTTCTTAACGGAAATGAGATAGGGGGTGGATCTATCAGAATTCATAAACCTGAGGTTCAGCAAAAGGTATTTAAGTTACTAAAACTATCAGACAGCGAAGTAAGTAACAAATTTGGCTTTTTCATTGATGCGTTATCTTATGGATGTCCTCCACATGGAGGAATAGCATTTGGTATTGATAGACTTGTTATGCTTCTATCAGACTCTAAAAGTATCAGAGATGTTATTGCATTTCCAAAAACACAATCATCTGCATGTTTATTGACAGATGCACCGTCTGATGTTACCGACTCACAATTAGAGGAATTGTCATTAAAAAAAGAGATTAAAGAAGATGAATAACTATCAACACTATTTAGAGAAAATCAAACTACTCCTCGAAAGTAATAATGCTAAATTAATAGCTCATTATTATGTAGATGAAGATGTACAGAGAATTGCGGAGCAAACAGGAGGTCTAGTAAGCGATAGTCTTGAAATGGCGAGATTTGGACAAAAGCAGAAGGAATCTACTTTGATTGTTGCTGGTGTAAAATTCATGGGCGAGACTGCCAAAATCCTAAGTCCTGAAAAAAGAATATTGGTCCTTGAACCCAGCGCAACATGTTCACTAGACGAAGGGTGTGATTATGACGAATTTAAAAAGTTTTGTTCAAGATATCCTGATCGTGAAGTTGTCGTTTATGCAAATACAAGCGCTAAGGTAAAATCTTTAGCAGACTGGGTTGTAACATCGAGTATAGCAGTATCATTAATAGAACATTTGACAGCTATGAATAAAAAATTAATCTGGGCTCCAGACAAATATTTAGGACAATATGTAGTCGATAGGACTGGTGCTGATATGATACTTTGGGATGGGGCATGCGTAGTGCATGAAGAGTATAAATCATTAGAGTTAAAAGAAATGATAGATAGGTATAAAGATTGTGACGTATTGGTTCATCCAGAATCACCAAGAAGCATTGTAGGTTTGGCGGATGTAGTTGGATCGACATCCAGACTTATAGAGGCATCAAGAACAAGTAAGAAAAAATATATCATTGTTGCTACTGAAAAAGGTATTTTTTATCAAATGAAAAAACTCTCTCCTAATAAAATATTTCTTGAAGCACCAACTGCTGGCGAGGGAGCAACATGTAGAAGTTGTGGTCGCTGTCCTTGGATGAAAATGAATTCACTAGATAAGATATTATCGGTATTCAATGATCCAAAAAATGAAATCAAAATAGGTACAAAAATAATAAATGATGCACGGAGATCAATTTCAAGAATGGTTAATTTTAAAGAAAAAACTCTAGTTACAAAGGCATCATAATGGCAGGACACAGTAAATGGGCAAATATACAACATCGCAAAAAATCTCAAGATAATAAAAGAGGTAAGGTTTTTACGAAAATAATAAGAGAGGTTAGTGTTGCGACAAAACTTGGTGGGTCAGATGTTTCCTCTAATTCAAGATTAAGACTTGCAATCTCAAAAGCAAACTCAGCTAATGTTCCTAAAGATACTCTAGAAAGAGCAATCAAGAAAGCGTCCGGACAAGATAACCAAAATTTTGATGAGATTGTTTATGAAGGTTATGGACCTAATGGAATTGCAATAATAGTGAATTGTCTTACAGATAACAAAAATCGTACCGTTTCAGAGGTAAGGAATGTTTTGACTAAAAACGGTGGCAGCCTAGGAACCAAAGGATCTGTGTCACATCTGTTTAAAAAAATTGGTGTAATAAAAATATTTTCTCTCTCGGAAGAAGATCTATTTACTCACTTGGACCAGATAAGTCTTGTTGATTATGAGCATGATGCTGATAATTGCTTAGTTTTTACTGATCCGGGAGAATTATTCTCCATTAAAAACTATTTTGAAGATAACAAATTTAAGACTACTGATGAGGAGATTATTATGGAACCATCTGTAACAGTCGATATTAGCGAAGAGCAGCAAGGAAAGGCATTAGATTTATTACAAAAATTAGAGGACCTTGATGATGTACAGAGTGTTTATATGAACATTAATCTTAGTCCATCATGATAAGAATATTGGGGATTGACCCAGGAACAAACATAACAGGATATGGTATTATTGAATTAAATGAAAATAAACTTACCTATCTGCATCACTCAACAATAAAAACAGGTATTAAAAATAAATATACTGTCAAGCTAGCAAAAATAAATGAGCAGACTGAAAATATTATTAGAGAATTTAATCCAGAGCATGTAGCAATAGAATCAGTTTTTTTTAGTGTAAATGCAGGTACCGCAATAAAATTAGGTCAATCAAGAGGGGCAGCAGTTTGTGCATGTAGTCGAGCAAATTTAGAAGTTTTCGAGTATTCACCAAGACGAGTAAAAATGCTCGTAACATCGAGTGGTGCATCTGATAAAGAAATTGTAAGAAAAGAAGTAAAAAAGATTTTAAGACTTCGCAGAGAGATAGAAATTGACGCTTCAGATGCTTTAGCTGTTGCGATTAGTCATGGGAAAACAATTATGGATAAAGAGCTGGAGATAAACAGTGTCTGATAATGATACACTTTTGATAAACGAAATATTTTTATCTATCCAAGGTGAGAGTTTATCAACTGGAGAGCCAACAACATTTGTGAGATTATCAGGTTGTCCATTAAGATGCTCATATTGTGATACAGGTTATGCTTTTAAAGATGGTAAAATTCTCTCATATAGAGAAATATTAAAAAAGATTAGAGAAAATAAAACAAAGTATGTCACTGTTACTGGTGGAGAGCCGTTAGCTCAAAAAAACTGTTTTAAATTTTTAGATACCATAGCACCAACTTATGAAGTGTCACTTGAAACAAGTAATGCATATTCAATAAAAAGTATTCACAAAGATGTGATTATTGTTCTTGATGTAAAAACACCAAAATCAAACGAATCTGATAGTAATATTGAAGATAACTATAATTATTTAAAAAATAATGATCAGATCAAATTTGTCATTTGTGATCAAGAAGATTATGAATGGTCGGTCGAATATATGTATAAGTATAAATTGAACGATAAGTGTAAAGTTCTTTTTAGTCCAAGCTATGAGGAAATGGACCCCAAATATTTAGCAGAGATGATCCTAAAAGATAATATTCCTGTGAGATTACAAATTCAACTTCATAAATTTTTGTGGGGAGATGCCCGTGGAAAATAAAGTAAAAGCAGTAGTTTTATTTTCTGGTGGACTAGATTCCACAACAGCATTAGCGATATCTCAATCTCAGAATTTCCAACCAATCGCACTAACAATAAATTATCAACAAAGACATAAGTATGAGATTCAGGCAAGTAAAAGAATCTTAAATGATTATAAGGATATTGATCATTTTATATTCGATTTAGATCTTACGCGAATTGGAGGGTCTGCCCTTACTGATCATGACATAGACATACCATCTAAAAGAAGTGACGATATTCCAGTAACTTATGTGCCCGCTAGGAACACAATTTTTTTATCTATCGCTTCAGCCTATGCTGAAAAACTCGATATTAGCGATATTTTCATGGGTGTTAATGCTATCGATTACTCAGGCTATCCCGATTGCAGGCCTGAATTCATAAAGTCATTTGAAAATACGATAAACCTTGCTACAAAAACTGGAATAGAGGGAAAAGGTATTAGAATTCATACTCCACTGATTGACCTAAAAAAATCTGAAATAATTCAAAAAGGTTTATCCCTTGGTGTAGATTACTCAAAAACAATATCTTGTTACAACCCAAGCGATGACGGAGACGCTTGCGGGAAATGCGATTCTTGTCATTATAGAAAAGAGGGTTTTAATGAAGCTGGCGTTACTGATCCAACAAGATATAAAAAATAAAAAAAATACATGCTTATATTAACTAATGCTAATATAATAAAGAAATTCAATTTGAGGTAAGAAAATATGGAATATAGTTCAACAACTTTGATGTTTTACGTTTTTATCATGGGTGCGATTCTTGGATTTATAGTGAATAAGACAAATTTTTGCACTATGGGCGCCGTTTCAGACTGGGTTAATATAGGTGATACAGCAAGGTTTAAATCATGGATGTTAGCAGCTTCGATTGCAATATTAGGCGTTACAATTATGGAATACCTTGGTGTACTCTCAACATCTGAATCAAGGATACCATACAGAGATTCAGTATTGTTTTGGCCACGTTACATTATCGGAGGGCTTTTGTTTGGAATTGGTATGACCTTTGCTAGTGGATGTGGAAATAAAGTACTTATTAGAATTGGGGGAGGTAATATTAAATCAATCATTGTTTTGATAGTTGCAGGAATAATGGCATATCTAATGACAAGAACTGATTTTTATGGATTAGCATTTCATAGCTGGATGAGACCAATAAGTCCCGATTTAGCATTATATGGATTTAATGATCAATCATTACCAACAATATTCTCATCACTCATACCAATTCTAGATAGCAATATTTTCAGGCTCACATTTGGAACGTTTGTATCCTTCCTGATGCTATTCTTTATTTTTAGATCTGGTAAATTCAACAATTTTGATAATATATTAGCTGGGTCTACAGTAGGGGTCGTTGTGATCTTTGCTTGGCTTTTGACAGGTGGAAATATGGGTGACGAATGGATAGAAGCAAATAATTTCTTAGACAATCCCCAGCCTGGCGTCGGAGTTCAATCTTTCACATTTATAAACCCTATGAGTGAAACATTAGTGTTCATAGGTAATGCAGGAGATATGTTTTACTTAACATTTGGCGTCACAGCACTGTTGTCTGTTATCTTGGGATCGTTCATATACGCAGTCTTTACAGAAAGTTTCAGAGTAGAGTGGTTTGCTTCTAGGCAAGATTTTATAAGACATCTTATCGGAGGCACTCTAATAGGAATAGGTGGTGTGTTATCTCTTGGGTGCACAATAGGACAAGGTGTTACAGGAATTTCTACACTCGCTATAGGGTCATTTATAACTTTAATTTCTATTATAATAGGTGCTTCCATAACCATGAAAATAGAGTATTATAAAGCTGTTTACGATGAATCGTCTTTTTTAGATCAATTACGAGCATCACTAGCTGATTTGAAGTTATTACCAGATAGCTTAAGGAAACTTGAAAAAATTTAAATTTTTGGGGCGTTAGCTCAGTTGGTAGAGCAGTGGCCTTTTAAGCCATTTGTCACAGGTTCGAATCCTGTACGCCCTAAAGGTGTTTTATGAGAAATATACTTTGCATTATAATTTTTCTTTTGTCTGAAACTTCCTATGCAGAAATCAGAGCATTACAAGAAGATTTCTTATATCAGAATGAAGAAATAAAAATTAATGCTAATCTATATACATCCTCGTTAGTCAATAATAATATCATTATACTCTCTCATGGAACAAGAGGTCATCAAAATATGGAGATTATAAAATCATTTGCTACTAGTTTAAATGATAATGGGTTCGATGTTTTAACGCCAAATTACTCTTTTGGTATAAATAATCGAGACAGTATTTTTTTACCATGTGATATCCGTCACACCCACACTAGTGAAATGAGTATAAAGGAGATATTACATTGGTTTAACTATGCTATAAAAAATAAGTACGAGAGAATTATATTTGCAGGACATTCTCGAGGAGGACAAGACACACTAAATGCATACAAGTATATAAAAGGATATCTTTCAAATTATCAAGAATACATAGATTCTTTGATTCTTCTTGCACCACTTACAGATAGCAGACAAGATAACCTCAACAAGATTCTAAATGAATCCAATGTAAATTTAACTGAACTCTCGAAATTAGATAAGAATAAATTCATAAAATCAAATTTTTTGATGTGTGAGAATGCAGATGTGAAAATTTCTTCGTTATTAAGTTATTATGATATTCTCTTTGAGGATGAATCTATCCAAGTATTATTAGGTGTAAATAAGCCAGTTTATATTTTTACAGCTGCGCAAGATTCCTTTGTTCCTGATACTCATGAAAGATTAAAAGCGATTAATAAAAATAACATTAAACTTTTCAATATCGAAGATTCCGACCATTTTTTTCGAGACTTATACTTAGACGAAATAATAGATTATCTAATAGAACTTATTGAATAGTAAACGGCTCATCTGAGCCTACTGGAGGTTTTGTATTAATGCTTCTGTTAAGTGTGGTCTCAGATTTCATTCCAACTGTGACTTCAGATGATGAGTTACTGAAAAGACCTCTATTAACTCTAATCGTGGCAAAACGATCCTCTTTATCAAAGTTCATCAGTACAAAATCACTTCTAACTATGGCTATTTCAGACCAGCCATCATCTCTCATTTCTACACGGAAGAATTCCACAATTTCATCTTGAGATATTTCATGTAAAAGGTTTAGTACGCCGGTGAACCTAGATCCCTCGCCAAATATAATAGTCTTCCCTGCATTAATTTTTGTGTTATCTGGTAGTGGTAATGATATCTGAAGTCTTTGACTTGCACTGAGTTCTTTCACCTCATTAGAATCACCATCTTCAGATTTCAGTAAATTATTCATAGAAGCACAGGAAGTTAGCAGAAGTGTCGAAATTATGATCGTAAGGTACTTGTTTTTAATTCCCATACCTTTATTGTACCTATTTTCTTGAACCAGGACCATTGATTTCTAGTCCATTACTCATATACGAGATGAAATACTCAAGATTACGGTATTCTTCTCCTTGAGCTTTAAACGGTTTTGCACGTACACGGTTCAAGCATCCAGCAAATCTCTCGTGAAGTGTGACTAGTCTCCCAGCGCTTGACCTATAAACGGGAAAATGAGTCGGATGACCTATGGCAGGACTTGGAATATCAGCTCTTAGCTTTGACCCTGTTTGATAAACATGACAATCAGCGCATGAGAAATTTAATTGACCAACTTTTGTAAAATAAAGCCTTTTCCCTTCTTCGTATGCGTCAAATGCACGATCATCATTAGGGATTTTCACTTCAAAAATATTCCCGGCAGAGGTAGAGGCCATATAAGCAGAAATATCAGCCATCGGTCCACCTTTATAGTAACTATAAGGTTTCTCTCCATTATTCTTTCTGCACTCATTTATTGCGAGTTCAAGCGTCACAACTTCTCCTCTGTCTACATCAAAAAAAGGATAATTCTGTCTGATACCTTCACCAGAATTTTCGAAACAACTTGCATAAGTGTTCCCATTCTTGAAAGGAGTATTAAATAATTCTTCTCCTTGCTCTATATTTATCTCGTATGGAGGGAAATCTTCAATTGATTCCCACTGCTCTCTAGATGATAAATCAATCGAATAAACACCGTTTTTATAATCACTAAATTCCGTTTCAGGAAATCTTTTTTCGAAATAATCTCTAAATCTTTCTTGATCTTCCTCAGGTGAGGCGAAGACGTTTAAACTAGCAAACATCAAGAGAGTAATAATAAAAAAAGATTTTTTCATAGTTTTTATTTTACTGTTATAGATTTAGAGTCTTTGTTTCCTTGATTATCTGCCCAAGTTAGTTCAAGTTTATCACCTTTCGAACCATTGTAAGCAAAAGTTAGGTATGGATTCTTAGAAACAGCTGGGCCCCAGTGGACAACTATAACCTCATCACCATTTGCTCTTCCAACTACTTCTTGTATAAAGTGAGCAGGTATTTTATCACCTGTTTTTTTATTTTTTCTTTGACCTGTTTCCATTGGATGTTTCATCAATGCTTTTACTGTTACAGATCCGTTGCTCTCTTTTGCTCTAATTTTAATAGTGCTCATATTATTAACCTCCACATCCGCCAATTGTTACTTTTACTTCTTTTGCAGCAGAATAAATCTTACCATCACTCTTTACAGCTGCGATTACCATAGAAGTTTTCCCCATTTTAATTCTTGTACCAATTGATGGTACAGATTTAGGTGTCAAATTATAACCACTAGATAGCGGTTGGGGGTTGTTCTCTACAAACAACATAATTGATTCTACATTCTTAAGACTAGTTTTGATGTTTATAGGTACGATTGCACCGTTTTCGGCTATGTCTGGAGCCTTGAGTTTTACTTTAGATGACTCGGATAAGTCATCATGACCATATACGCTTTTGATTGAGTCTTTTAGATCAGCAATATCAAATGACTCTTTTGGCCAAGCCGCAAAAACTCTCTTTGGTTTTATCATGAGGCCAGCAAAAGTTGTTATAACTGCTGCAGTCATGAGTGATTTACGTAAAAAAGTTCTTCTTTTCATATTATTACCTCATAAAGTATATAAATACTCGATTATTTTGTTTATCTCTTCTTTTGTAATAACTCCATGTTTTCCAAAAGGAGGCATGTACGAATTAGGGTTCGTTGCCGTAGGATCCCATATTTGGTTGAATAAATCATCTTTATTAGGGAATCTGGCTTTCATAGCAATGAGTGGTGGACCATTATTTCCAGCTAATTCACCATCTTCTATGGCATGACACGCAAGACAGTTACCCTTTTTCCGGTCGAAAGTTAATTTTTTACCTTCAGTTATAACATCTGCGCTCGCGAGTTGCATAAAACTCATCAGTAAAACTGTATATATGATCAAAATTGCTCGCATAACCACTAATTTTTACACTATTATAGTACTCATCCACGAATAAAAAAACTACTTTAATTACAAGTTTTTTCACCAAATATCGGCTCTAACGGCCTGTTATATTTGCATAATATCTCTGACCTTTTACTAAGTAGCCTTTTCCTCTCGTTCTTGCTAACCAGTCTAGATTTAGAGGCATCACTAAGCACATCTAAGGACATTTTAATATTGTCTATTAATACGTAATAATTTGATAGATATAAACTACCTTGATACTTATTATTTTCTAGTAAATATATTTTTGACATCATTCTATGGAAATCAGGGTTAAGATTATAAAAATCTTTATGATTCTCTACTGACTTTGCTAAAACCACAGATCCTTTTCCATAATCAGCATAGATTGACGCCAGTTTATAAGGATAGATTTTATTTAGAGGACTAAGTTTTTTACGGTAGTTAAGTTCGTTAACCGCTTCATCAATCTTATTAACTCCGAGTAACCCATCTATATAAGCAGAGGCTATATATAAGTTTGTCGGTTCATTTTCTAGATCTTTTTTGAGGATTTTAAGTGATTCATAAAAACCTGATTTTTTTTGATACAGCAATGCTTTTTTATGTCGTGAAAGTACATCAGAGGATTTAGTGTTTTTAATAGCTTGATTTATATCTAATGTAAGGGATACCTCTATTATATTTTTAATATAGCTAAAGTCTTGAGATGAGTTGATCATTTTATTATTAGACGCAGACGATCTATTTTGAGAGTTAGATATCCTCTCCTCAAACATTGGGTGAGTCGACAAGTAAGCTAAATTTTTTTGAACATCACCTTTTGCGTTTTGCATTAATTCAAATAGTTTGGCCATTTCGGCAGTATTAAATTCCGAACCCTCTAGAATCTGCAGACCAAGTGTATCAGCTTCAACTTCGTTAGATCTAATGAGATTGATATTTTTCTGTGATGAAAAACCTATTCCAGCCTGGAGTGCTGCCACTGATGCTTTTGGATTTCCGGAGAATATTCCTGCAAATATTCCAATCCAAAGTGGAATGGAATTTCTCCTAGAATTGGCCATCATTTCAGCAGTATGCCTCAATTTAACATGAGAAATTTCGTGCGCAACAACGGATGCAAGTTGGGCTTCGTTTTCTGTTAGCAAGATCAATCCTGCATTCAGCCCTATATAGCCGCCAGGTATTGCAAAAGCATTTATTTGCTCTGAGTTAACTACAAAAAAAGTGTATCTTCTATCTCCATCTAATAAATTTCTTGATAGCAAATTACCAAGGTAGTTAATATATGAGGAGATTAGTGGATCATTAATTATATAGTTAAATTTTTGTAATCTACGAAAACTAGATAACCCAATTAATTCCTCGTTTTTGAGTGAAAGGACAGTACTGTATGGATCACCAAGCTCAGGAGCCCTCTCTTGTGCCGATATTTCAGCTGTAGATAATAGTATTAACAATAAGAAAAATGTTGAATATTTTTTAAACTTGAATAACATAGATTAATGATTGTCACATATTATTATGAGATTACACATTTTAATTATAACCTAATAACATGGAGTTTATATGTCTGATTTTGATAAAGAACTAGATACTACTGGGTTAAATTGCCCACTACCGATAATTAAAGCAAAAAAAGAGATAAATGGCATGGATGCTGGAGAGGTGTTACATATTATTTCTACTGATCCTGGCGCTGTGAAAGACTTTGAGTCATTTGCAAAACAGACCGGAAATGAGTTAATTAACTCAGAAGAGAAGGATAATAAGTTTTACTTCTTACTCAAGAAAAATTAATATTTTTGAGATACTTCTCTCTAATATTAAAAGTATTTGGATTAATATTCTTTTTTATCTGTATTTCTTCATACTTTCTTATTAGTGAAATAATAAATCCTAGCGCAAAAGATATAGAGGGTAACTACGAAGCCATCGTCATATTATCTGGCAATCTTAATAGAGCACGATATGCCTCGAAGATTTTCAAAGAGAAAGAATCCACGAAGATACTGCTCAGCAAAGAGAACAGAAAAGTTAATTTGATATCACTCGATGAAGTGATGAAAACTTATCAGTTATACGTCAGTGTGCTTCTAAAAAATGGTATAAAAAGAGATCAGATACAATTTTTAGGCAAAGATAACCATAGTACTTTTGATGAAATATCTTCACTAGCATCTTATTTACAACTCAATAATGAGCGAGTTTTGGTTGTTACTGATCGGTATCATGCTAACCGGGTGAAAATCATTGCCAAACACCTGAATATTTTGCAATATATAAATCTTCATCTTATTGACACAGACGACAAGAAACACCTCATTCAGAGCTATATCCTTGAATATTTTAAAACAATCAATTTTTATCTCTTTTTATTTGGTTTCGATTTATTTAAGTATCTTGATTTTGTAAAAAATTGATATAAATAATGATGATCTGTCTAAAAAATTGTATCATGTACATGTTCATCTGAGGGACGATATGAAATTAAGTGGATCAGAAATTATTATCGAGTGTCTTAAACGCGAGGGCGTGGAATATATCTTTGGATATCCAGGGGGAGCTGTACTTCATATATATGATGCCCTTTTCGATTCAGAAAAAATAAAACATGTTTTAGTTAGACATGAGCAAGGTGCGACACATGCTGCGGATGGATATGCGAGAGCTTGTGGCAAACCAGGTGTTGTGTTAGTTACATCAGGACCTGGAATTACAAATTGCGTAACTGGTTTAGCAACCGCACATATGGACTCGATACCAATGATAGTAATTTCTGGTCAAGTTTCTAGACAATATGTTGGTAGTGATGCGTTTCAGGAAGCTGATGCGACAGGTATCACAAGGCCAATCACTAAGCATAATTTTTTAATAGACAGCAGAGAATCTATCGCAGAAGTTTTTAAAAAAGCTTTCAAAATAGCTACAACGGGAAGACCAGGACCTGTTCTTATTGATATACCAAAAGATTTAACGGATCCAAAAATTAAAATAGATTTTAATTACCCAAAGACTGTTAAAATTAGATCGTACAAGCCAGCCAAAAAAGATTCTTCAGAAAAAATTGAGACAGCTGCAGAAATACTATGTAATGCTAAAAAACCGATGGTATACACAGGCGGCGGTGTGATTTTAGGCAATGCCCATAAACATCTGTACTCATTAGTGAAGAAACTCAATTACCCCATAACAAATACCTTAATGGGATTGGGTGGTTACCCAGCAACAGATAATCAATTTCTTGGAATGCTGGGCATGCATGGAACATATGAGGCTAATATGGCAATGCACGACTGTGATGTATTACTTGCGGTTGGAGCAAGATTTGATGATCGTGTAACAGGTGACACCACAAAATTTTGTCCATCAGCTAAGATTATTCATATTGATGTTGACCCCTCGTCAATTTCAAAAATCATCAGTGTAGATATCTCACTAGTCGGTGAGACTTCATTAATTCTTAAGGATTTAGTAAAAGCAGTCGATAAAAAAATAAAAAAAATTGATGTCAAGAGTCTCGATAAATGGTGGAGCAAGATTGAAAAATGGCGCAAAAAAAAATGTTTGGACTATAAAAAATCTAGCAAAATAATTAAACCGCAGCAAGTCATTGAGACTTTATATAACATAACTAAGGGAAATGCATTTGTTACTTCTGATGTAGGTCAACATCAGATGTGGGCAGCACAATATTATAAATTCGATAAACCAAACAGATGGATTAATTCTGGGGGATTGGGAACTATGGGATTCGGATTACCGGCAGCAATGGGTGTAAAATTAGCTTACCCAAAATCCGAGGTTGTCTGTGTTACAGGTGAGGCAAGTATACTAATGTGCATACAAGAGCTGGCAACTTGTCTGCAATATCATTTGCCAGTAAAAATAATAAATCTTAATAATCGTTACATGGGTATGGTAAGACAATGGCAAGAATTTTTTTACGAGGGAAGATATGCAATGTCATACATGGAAGCATTACCAGATTTCTGTCAGTTATCATCAAGTTTTGGTCATATAGGAATACAGATTGAGAAACCCAGTGAACTGGAGGAAAAATTAACAAAAGCAATGAAGATGAAAAACAGATTAGTTTTTGTTGATGTCATCACTGATCAAGAGGAGAATGTTTATCCAATGATTAAGAGTGGTAAAGCACATAATGAAATGCATCTTTCTCCGACTAATGAAGAAACAGAGTTAGCATGATAGAAAACAAGAGACATATTTTATCTGTACTTGTTGAAAATGAATTTGGATCATTATCCAGGATATCTGGTCTATTCTCTGCAAGAGGATATAATATTCATTGCCTCAATGTGGCACCAACTAATGATGAATCCATCTCGAGAATGACAATTGTTACAAACTGTAATGAGCAAAAAATAAATCAACTTATGAAGCAACTGGATAAATTGGTAGATGTTGTCAATGTTAAAGACTTGACTGAAGAAACACATATAGAGAGAGAAATGCTATTACTGAAACTTAAATGTAATAAAAGTCAAAGAGAGGAGCTGAAACGTTTGGTTGACATCTTTAGAGCTAGAATTATTGATGTTACAAATACAACATATACTGTAGAATTAACTGGAGCATCAGAAAAGATATTAGCTTTTGTGGACTCGATGGGGGATATAAAAATTATAGAAATGGTTAGATCGGGGGCCCTGGGAATTAGCCGAGGCAAAGATAGTTTAGAGAACATTAAGTGAGGGTGTAATGAAAGTTTATTATGATAAAGATGCTGATAGTAAATACATAGAAAGTTTAAATGTGTCTATAATAGGTTATGGTTCGCAAGGACACGCACATGCTCTTAATTTAAAAGACTCTGGCGTGAAAGTCACAGTCGGATTAAGAGAAGGTTCAAGTAATGCAGAGAGAGCCAAAAAAGAGGGCTTAGAGGTATTATCTATTGATAAGGCAGTCAAACAGGCAGACGTTGTAATGATTCTTGCTCCAGATGAATATCAAGCTGATTTATTTAAAAAAATTATTGAGCCTAATTTACAGGATAATGCCATGTTAGCATTTGCCCATGGCTTTAATATTCATTTCAATCAAATTCAACCGAATTCAAAGCACGATATTTTCATGATTGCACCGAAAAGCCCGGGACATCTTGTAAGATCTACGTATCTTCAGGGAAAAGGGGTGCCAACACTTATAGCTATAAAAAATGACCAGTCAGGTAATGCGAAAAATGTGGCGTTAGCATATGCATCAGCAATTGGCGGAGGAAGAGCAGGAATAATAGAGACAACATTTAAAGAAGAGACAGAAACTGATTTATTTGGAGAACAGGCTGTCTTGTGTGGTGGCGTGACTGCATTAGTAAAAGCTGGCTTTGAAACACTTGTTGATGCTGGTTATGCTCCAGAGATGGCATATTTTGAGTGTTTAAATGAACTCAAATTGATAGTTGACTTAATGTATGAGGGTGGCATGACAGAGATGAGGTACTCCATATCTAACACTGCAGAGTATGGAGATTTAACAAAAGGCCCATTTCTAATTGACGAACATGTTCGAACTAAAATGAAAGAAGTTTTAAAAGATGTTCAAAATGGTAAGTTTGCAAAAGATTTTGTAAATGAGATTAAAACTGGATCTAAAGAGTTTGATAGACTAAGAAAAGAGGGATCCGATCACCAGATAGAAAAGACTGGGAAAAAATTACGTGAGATGATGTCTTGGATGCAAGATAGCAAACTTGTGGACGAGAAAATCAAATAGTAAGTTATGATATCAAATAAACCAAAAAAGAGATTACCAGGCGTTTTTTTATTACCTAATTTAATCACAACCTCGGCTTTGTTTAGTGGGTTTTATTCTGTTATTGCATCTATAAATGGAAATTTTCTTTTTGCAATTTTTGCGATATTAATAGCAATGGTTTTAGATGGATTAGATGGAAGAATTGCAAGATTAACAAATACTCAGACATCCTTCGGTGCTTATTATGATAGTTTGTCTGATCTCTTATGTTTTGGAATGGCTCCAGCTATCTTAATGTATCTATGGAGTCTATCTGATCTTAATAATATTGGATGGCATTGGTCTAAAATTGCATGGATATCCTGTTTCATTTATGTAGCATCAGTTGCTTTAAGACTGGCGAGATTTAATTCAAAAATTCTTACTTCTGATAAGAAATATTTTACAGGATTAGCAAGTCCAGCCGCTGCCGCTGTAATGATTTGCTATGCATGGGTTATAGAAGCTAGCAATTATGATCCAGCGACCTATGTTTGGGTAAGTCTAACTCTTACAATAGTCCTGTCTTATCTAATGATTAGCAGCCTGACCTACTACAGCTTTAAAGATATTTCGATAAGACAGAAAGTACCCCATGTGAGCTTGTTTTTAATTGTGTTAGTACTGTCTTTTATATCTTTTGATCCGCCTCTAGTTTTATTATCTTTCTTTACACTATATGCGTTTTCTGGCCCTGTATTACTTGTGTCCAGAGTACTTAAGAAGAAAATAGCCATTTCTAAAGAGAAAAAACTTCTATAAATCATATATTTCTTGCAAAAATTGTTTTTCAAGATATTATGATTTTTATGGAATTTTATAATTTAAAATTCGAACTTCTCTCAAAATTAGCTCTGCTGACGCTATAACGACCTGCTACATCTACAAAATTACACCAAAGCAAGGAAATGAATAAGGAAAACTTAATAATTTTTGATACTACACTTAGAGATGGCGAACAAAGTCCGGGCGCTTCAATGGATATTGATGAAAAAATTCAGATCGCATTAGCATTAGAGGATTTGAATGTAGATGTCATAGAAGCAGGGTTTCCAATAGCGAGTAAAGGAGATTTCAATGCTGTTTCAGAGATATCAAAAACACTAAAATCATCTACTATTTGTGCTCTTGCAAGAGCTCTAGACAAAGATATATCACGTGCTGCTGAGGCTTTGGAGTTTGCTAAAAATCCTAGAATTCATACTTTTATAGCTACATCACCAATACATATGGAGAAAAAACTGAAGATGACGCCTCAAGAAGTTATTGAAACAGCTGTCAATGCTATAAAACTTGCTAAGTCGTTCACTTCAGATGTTGAATTTTCTCCAGAAGATGCAGGAAGGTCAGATTTAAGTTTCTTATGCGAAGTAATCACTGCAGCGATAGATTCTGGAGCTTCAACTATAAATATCCCTGATACTGTAGGATATAATTTACCTCATCAATTTGGTGATCTTATACAGCATGTAATGAGTAATGTGAAAAATTCTGACAAAGCAGTGTTTTCTGTGCATTGCCATAATGATCTGGGTTTAGCAGTAGCAAATTCTCTCTCAGCAGTTATCAATGGAGCTAGACAAGTCGAATGTACAATAAACGGTTTAGGTGAACGCGCTGGAAATGCCGCATTAGAAGAGATAGTTATGACGGTTAGGACAAGGAGAGATATATTTAGCTGTGACACTAATATTAATACAAAAAATATCCTTAAAACATCCAGACTGGTTTCTGGTATTACAGGTTTCCCTGTACAACCAAACAAAGCAATTGTTGGTAAAAATGCTTTTGCACATGAGTCAGGGATACACCAAGACGGAATTATTAAATCAAGAGAGACATATGAAATTATGAGAGCAGAGGATGTTGGACTAGTAAGTAATTCATTAGTTCTTGGAAAACATTCTGGAAGAAATGCTTTTAAACAGAAAATACAAGATTTAAAAATAATGCCACATAGTGACACTGAATTTGACGATTTGTTTTATAGATTTAAAGATTTAGCAGATAAAAAGCACGAAATATTTGATGAAGACTTAATAAATCTAGTATCAAATCTTAAAGTTAAACACTCTTCTATTAAGTTCAATTATATGAATGTTGTAACTGAGAGTGGGAAAAAACCAAGCGCAAATATAATTCTTGAAGTAGATGGTCACCTCAAAGAGGAGAGTGCCATCGGGGATGGAGCAGTAGATGCAGCATATAATGCCATTGAATTGATAGTTCAAAGTGGCACAAAGTTGTTGTTATACTCTGTCAACAACATCACATCAGGAACAGACGCTCAAGGAGAAGTGAGCGTAAGGATTTCTAAAAATGATGTTGTATTCAACGGACATGGAGCAGATACAGATATTGTCAAAGCTTCAGTTTTAGCATTAATAAATGCACTAAATAAGTTTAAAGAAAATCCAGAGTCTAACAGTACAAAAAAAAGAGGCATTTGATGGATTATCAGAAAAAAAAATATCTCAGTGAAATGGGTCTAAATTTATTTTGGCTCAAAAGTAATCATAAATTAAGTGAGGAACATCAGTCAAAATCTGGGTCGAATTTAGATGAACTTAAATTGACAGTTAGTAGCTGCAAAAGGTGTGATTTATCTCAAACAAGAGATAAAACTGTTTTTGGAAGCGGCCAAGATGATTCTAAGATTATGATCATAGGTGAAGCACCAGGTAAAGATGAAGATTTATCAGGAGAACCATTCGTCGGTAGAGCGGGCAAACTTCTAGATGAGATCTTACTTTCTATTGGTATAGAGAGGCAAAGCGTCTATGTGACAAATACCATTAAATGCAGGCCTCCAGATAATAGAAATCCAAAGAATGATGAAATAGAGTCATGCGCACATTATCTAGATGAGCAAATTGACACAGTGAATCCCTCCGTTATAGTATTATTAGGTAAAGTAGCAGCAAATAGATTATTACAAATGGATGAGAGTATGCAGAACCTTAGAAATCAGGTTTTTCTTCATAAAAAAAGTAACATACCTATGATTGTCTTTTATCACCCAGCTTACATCTTAAGGAGTCCATTACAAAAGAGAGGCGCTTGGCAAGATTTGAAGTTTTTATTGAGCACTATGGAAAAATATGGCAGCACGTCTAATTGATACTATAAATATTAGTAAAATGATGCCTGACGATTTACCTAGCGTATATCAGATAGAGAAGGACTCTTATGACTTTCCATGGTCAGAAAAAATTATTGAGGATTGTCTTTTTAATAACTATGATTGCTTCATTGCTAAAAATTCAAGAGCCGTTGGATACGTAATAGCTAAAATTTCTTCTTTAGACAGCCATATTTTGAATTTAACAATTGATGCGAATTACAGAAGTTATGGTATTGGCTCAAGTTTCGTAGATTTAATAATTAAAGAATGTAGGTTACAGGGCAGCCATTCTATTTTCCTTGAGGCACGAGTCACCAACTCAGTTGCTAGGAAATTATATCAAAAATATGGATTCAGAAGTATCGGTCTAAGAAAGAACTATTATAAAAACAAATCAGGCCGTGAGGATGCAATCGTGTATAGAAAAAATCTGATATATTAAATTTATGGCGTCGATGCCTTAATTGATAAAGCATGAATTTCTGTTTCCATCAAGTTTCCCAGTGTATCAAAAATTAATCTATGTCTGTCTACCATGCTTAAACCAATAAACTTCTTAGAGCTGATAGTTAGTCTAAAATGCCCACCTTTTTTTGCACCAGCATGACCAACATGAAGATGCCCCTCATCTTCGATTTCTATTAGATCCGGAGAGAGAGCTTTTAGCTTGTCTTCTATCATTCTGATTCTTTCTGCTGTCATATTAATATTATTATATAGATAGAAAATTAAAAAAATACATCCTTATTCTACTTATGATAATATTAAGATAGATACAAAATGAAGAAAGACGTTATTTTTTCTGGAGTTCAACCAACAGGCGAGATTCATCTCGGTAATTATCTGGGCGCTATATCTCAGTTCGTCGAGAATCAAGACTCGCATCAGAGCATTTATTCTATAGTTGATTTGCATGCTATCACTGTATGGCAAGAGCCAAAATCGATGCGATCTCAAATTTATCATGTATTATGTGTTTTTCTTGCTTGTGGACTCGATCATAAACGTAACATAATATTTTCTCAATCTAGCGTTCCACAGCATGCTGAATTAGCTTGGATATTAGGGTGTACAGCAAGAATTGGCTGGCTTAATAGAATGACACAATTTAAGGATAAGGCTGGGAAGAATCGCGAAAACGCGTCAGTTGGTTTATACACATACCCAGTATTAATGGCTGCTGATATACTTTTATATGGCTCTACTCATGTGCCAGTAGGTGATGACCAGAAACAACACCTTGAGCTAGCTAGAGATATAGCGCATAAGTTCAATACTGACTATCAGACCGATTTCTTTACTCTACCTGAACCATTAATGACTAAAGATACAAGAATAATGAGCCTAAGAGATGGTAAGAAAAAAATGAGTAAATCTGATCCGTCAATATATTCAAGGATTTTAATGACAGATGATAATGATATGATCACAAGTAAGATCAAAAAATCAAAGACAGACTCAAGCAAAATGCCTAAGCCAGATGATGATTTGTCAAATAGACCAGAAATCAACAATTTGTTAAATATTTATTCTTCGTCAACAGGAAAAAGCAAAGCGAGTGTTATTGATGAATTTGCATCAAAAGAAATTTCTACATTTAAAAACCAGTTAACCGATGTGATCATTACTTTGATAGAACCAATTGCAACAGAGATCCAGAGATTATCTAATGATAAGCCATATCTGGATAGCGTACTTGAAGATGGAGCAGAGCGAGCACAAGTTATAACGAAGAAGTCAATTAGTGAAATTTACAAGATTGTGGGTTTATAAAATACATGGATAAAGAGATTTTCGATAAGAGTGTAAGAGTCAATGGAGTTGAAATAGTTGATATTCCTGAAGATCTTTTTATACCGCCAGATGCTCTCAGAGTAATTTTGGAACAATTTGAAGGCCCATTAGACCTTCTTCTTTACTTGATAAAAAAACAGAATATTGATATTACGGACATACAGATATTACCAATTACTAATCAATATATTGAATATATAAATATGATGAGACAGATGCAATTTGATTTGGCCTCAGATTATTTGGTAATGGCCGCTACACTTGCTGAGATTAAATCTAGAATGTTAATTCCTAGTGATGTTGATGATGAGGAGGAAGAAGATCCTAGAGCTGAATTAATTAAGAGATTGATGGAGTACCAAAAATATAAAGATTTATCAGGAAAAATTGATTCTGTTCCAAGAATTAATAGAGATAACTTTATAGCTAAAAGTATCTTTAATCGTATTACCACAGATCAGGTTTTACCTAAGCTAGAATTTAATCAGCTAGAGAATGCATTCTTAGATGTCCTTAGGAGGGCTGAGATAAATGCCTCACATAATGTTGATGTTGAAATTCTGTCGGTAAGAGAGCGTATGACGATAGTTTTAGAATTGATTGCAAAATCAGATAGTGTAGTTTTCACAGATTGTTTTAAGATGAACGAGGGTAAAATGGGTATAGTAGTCACATTCCTTGCCATTCTTGAATTAGTAAAAGAAAATATAATTGATATAATGCAAAATGATGCATTTTCAGTAATTTATTTGAGAGCGAAATAATGCCACCTAAAAATAAATTAGATTTAATAATCGAAAGCGCATTATTAGTTGCTCAAACCCCTTTGACATTACAAGAGCTAGCTAATCTATTTGATATTGATAAACCATCTAAAAATCAAATAATACAATCTATTGATACATTAAATAAATCTTACGTGAATAGGTCATTTGAAATTATTCAAGTTGCAAGTGGATATAGAATTCAGGTAAAAAATGGGTATGAAGAGTGGCTAGTAAAATTAGATAAACAATCAACTACTAGGTACTCTAAGGCTTTTCTTGAGACATTGGTAATAATAGCTTATAAACAACCTGTTACACGAGGTGATATTGAGGGTATTCGTGGTGTATCTGTAAATCCACAAATCATAAGAAATATGATTGAATATGAATGGGTAAAAGTCGTTGGCCATAAGGATACTCCTGGAAAGCCAGAATTATTAGCAACTACAAAAAAATTTCTAGATTATTTCAATATGCAATCAATTCGAGAACTTCCGCAGGTAGAAGAGATTACAGAGTAGTCATTCTTTCAGTCGAGGCATTAACATCACTAAGTTACATGGCATAGTTTTACTGTTTAATTGATGGGATATTATTTCATTCCATGCAGTTTTACATGCATCCACTGACCCAGGTAATACAAAGATAAACTTCGAATTTGCCACACCAGCTATGGCTCTAGTTTGTAACGATGATGTCTTTATTTTCTCAGCAGATATACTTCTAAACATTTCTCCAAAACCGTCAATTTGTTTATCTAATAGAATGTTTATAGCTTCTGGTGTTCCGTCACTACCAGTTATACCAGTACCCCCACTCGTTATTATTACGTCAACTTTCTTATCTATTAAAAAATTTGAAACAGCCGCTCTTATTTTGTAGATATTATCTGGCACAATCAACTTGCTGATAACTTCATGGCCGTCAATTTTAATTAGCTTTTGCAGTATCTTACCAGATTTGTCGGTACTAAGTTTTCTAGTATCTGATATTATTATAATAACAATATTAAGTTTTTTCATATGACTAATTTTATCATAACATTCTCAGACAAGACAAATGATTAGACTTCAAAAGTATCTATCCGATATTGGTTATGCATCAAGGAGAAAATGCGAAAAAATTATTTTGGATAGAAAAGTCAAAATAAATGGACGATCAGCACAGATTGGCGACAAAGTTGGACCTGGGGATAATATACAAATCGATGACAAGATCTTTACCTTTAATGAAGATATATTAGCAAAAAAAGTAAAAATATTAGCTTACCATAAAAGAACTGGCGAGATAGTATCTAGACAAACTCCTGCTGTTTCTAATACAGTATTCGACTATTTACCTAATGAAGATTATCGATGGATAAATATAGGACGTTTAGATGTAGCTACATCGGGTTTACTATTGTTCTCTAATGATGGCCACACTGCTAATAAACTAATGCATCCATCTTCTAATATTCAAAGAGTATATCTGGTAAAATTAGATCGTAAATTTTTAAATGACGATCAAAATATTTGTTTAGCTGGTATCGATATTGGAAAAAATGAATTAGGTAAACTGCTCTCGATAAAGTCTAGATCGATGGAAAAATTCTTATATGAGATTTCTCTTAAGACAGGTAAAAATAGAGAAATCAGGAGAATTTTCAAGAAAATTAACTATAAGGTTCATGCTTTAACACGGATCGCATACGGTAGTTACAAATTAGGTAATATTAAAAAAGGTGATTATAAATACTTATCTAGCGAAGAGAGAAGACTATTGCTTGATTAAAACATATGTTGCTCCATCGCCTCCATCAGCTTTTTCCGCTATAGTGTATGCTAAAACAAAATATGAGTTAATTAAATATTTACGTACCATTGTCCTCATGGGCGACGACCCATCTTGATTGTGAAGGCCTTTCCCATGAATTATTTTATAATATCTATACTTTTTATAATTTTCCCTAAAAAACTTATTAAGTTCGTTTAAAGCAGTAAGTGTAGACTCACAATTATGTAAATCAATAGTCGCATATGATTTTTTGAGAGTGTTGATTTTTTTTAATATATTGAATAATTTATTTTGCACACCAATGATTTTAAACTCCTCAGAATAATCCTCTGGTATAAGTGATTCTAGACTAATAGATGTGTCAACAAAATCTATATTTGGCTCTTGAATATCCAGTGATCCTGTTTTATCCCTTTCAATTTCCTCAATATTTATCTCAGATAGCGAGTCTTTGAAGAGATCACTAAAGCTATTTTTTTTATCTATCATCATAATTCCACAAAAGTTTTCTTAATTATATTATATCTGCTATATTTTATTGTGAAATAATGAGAATTTTATTATCAAATGACGATGGATTTAATGCCCCAGGGATTAAGCAATTAGCTGAATATATTGAGAAATACTCAAAAATTACAGTAGTTGCTCCCAAAAAAAATATGAGCGCATGCAGTAGCTCACTATCTGTTCAGAAAGAAATTAAAATTAAAAATAACAGAGACTCTGTTTACTCTATTGATGGTACGTCTGCAGACTCTGTTCACTTAGCACTACGTGGATTTCTAGCACAGAAATACCACCAAGTTATTTCAGGTATAAATTATGGGAGTAATATGGGTGATGATGTTATTTACTCTGGGACTGTTGCTGCAGCAATAGAGGGAAGGTCGTGCGCTTGCACACCCTTAGCAATTTCAATAGCTAATCGTAACCCACAATATACAGATGATATTCGTGCAAAGCTCGATTTATTTTTACCAAAATATCTGGGGATGAAGCTTGAAGACAGAACTATACTAAATATTAACTTACCAGATATTCCTTATGCAAAGGTTAAAGGCATAAAAATTACATGCCTTGGCACAAGAAGAACTTCAAATAGGGCTAAGATTTTTAAAAATAAGAATGGTTTAATGTATGGCACAATTGGAGATGTTGGTAATCCAAAAAATTCTGATAAAGGGACTGATTTCCATGCAGTAAAAGAGAAATACATTTCTATCACACCACTGACTTTAGATATGACAAACTATAAATTGATTTCTAAATTAAAACAATATAATGGAAATGAATGAAAATATAAAAAATACCTTCATCGAAAACCTTCGTAAGCAGGGAATTAAAAATAAACAAGTACTAGATTCGATGTCATCAATATCTAGAGAGATGTTTATTGAGCCAGCACTAAGAATGAGGGCATATGACCAAGATGCACTTCCAATAGGACATAGCCAAACAATTTCATCACCATTCATTGTAGCAAAAATGACAGAAGAAATATTTGAGCAAGATAATATGAATAAAGTTCTTGAGATTGGAACTGGGTGTGGATATCAGACTGCTATTCTCGCTACATTATTCAAAAAAGTTATAACAGTAGAGAGGATAAAAGCATTACACGAAAAATCACAAAAAATCCTACATGAGCTAGAGATGAAGAATATTAAATTCATTCATGCTAATGGATTTGATGGCTATGAAAACGAATCTCCATATGATGCTATTATTCTGACAGCTGCACCTAAAAAAATTCCAGATTCTTTGATTAGACAACTATCATTAAACGGAAGAATGATTTTACCACTAGGTGATGATGGCTCACAAAAATTATTTAGATTAAAAAAAACAAGGACTGGCGTTAATAAGAAAGATCTAGATGATGTACGATTCGTTCCAATGTTAGATGGTGTAGTATAATGTTTGAAAATACCATTAAGAAAATTGTTACATTCCAATCTAAATCACTTCTATGTTTTATAAGTTTTATTGAATCAATCTTCTTCCCAATACCTACTGATGTTTTATTAATACCAATGTGTTTTACAAGATCTCATGATTGGGCCAAATTAGCTTTCTTAACCACAACTTTTTCTGTATTTGGTGGGATTGTTGGCTATTTACTAGGAGCATTGATATTTTCAGACATCTATCCATACATTGTGAGCATGAATTATGTCAGAGAATTCGAGGGTGTTAGAGAGCTTTTTATGGAACATGGTGCGCTTATCATACTTATTTCTAGTTTTACCCCACTGCCATATAAAGTATTTACAATAGCTGCTGGATTCCTGTCAATTGATTTAGCGCTTTTTATATTTTTTTCTATAATAGGTCGCGGTCTAAGGTTTTATTTGGTTGCATTTGTTACAATGCGCCATGGCACCATGCTTCTGAATCTTATTAACAGATATTTTCTTTATATTGCATTCTTTATAATTATAATTTATTTGTTAACTATGTTATACGAATAATGCCGCAATAACTCTACGATCCTCAGATGCTAAAACATTGAATGTTTTACACGCCGCTTCGGTTTTCATAAATTCTATGCCAATCCCTTGATCAAAAAACCTATTCATTAGATTTATATCTGGTAAGACTGATTTTTCCCCAGTGCCAATTATAAGTATTTCTGGCTTCTCTTTCAGTGCATCACTCAGACTATCGAAAGTAATATTATTCATGTTTTCTATATCCCACATTATTATCTTATCTCTAGAGATAATTAAGTTATGGTCATAAACCACATCATCGACATAGATTCGATGGTCTTCATAGTTCTTGATCACCTTGTCGGATGAATTTTTCTGTAATGTTAGGTCCATAATGTGAATTATAAATTAATATGATAATATATAGTATCTTATTTATACAGGTGTAACTATGATCAAAATCGGATTATGCGGGCTTGGAACAGTTGGAGCTAGCTTCATCGAGCATATAAAAAATAATTATCAGTTAATAAAAAGTAACGTGGGCAGTGATTTCCAAATAAGCGCCATTGCAGACCGATCAATTGATAAAAAAGATCATGATACTAATTTACTAGTAACAAAAAACACACTTGAATTAGCTGAAAATTCAGAATTAGACATAATCGTAGAATTGATTGGAAATGTTGAAGTATCCTATGACTTATTGAGAAAGTCTCTGAATAATAATAAACATGTGATTACAGCAAACAAAGCTCTTATAGCAAAACATGGAGAAGAGCTATTTTTACTTGCTCAAAAAAAAGAAAAATATATTGGATTTGAAGCTTCTGTGGCTGGAGCCATACCGATAATTCAGACTTTACGGAATAATTTTACAAATGAGAAGATAAACTCTATCGTAGGAATTATAAATGGTACTAGTAATTTTATTTTAGACAAGATGTCAAATACGAGTTGTGAATTTTCATCGGCTTTAAGTGAAGCACAAATTCTTGGATATGCTGAATCAGATCCGTCTTTTGATATTAATGGTCAGGATGCAGCACATAAAATAGCAATTTTATCCTCGCTCGCATTTGGTGTGAAACCTCCATTAGATGAAACATATGTCGAGGGAATTGATCAAATAATGCCTATGGATATTAATTATGCGGATGAACTAGGTTATGTAATTAAACATGTTGGCATAACAGAACTGATTGGACATCAAATAATTTCCAGAGTACACCCAGTGTTAGTCCCTAAGGGAAATATTTTTGCACATGTTTCTGGTGTAATGAATGCTGTTATTGTTGAGGGTGAAAGATTTGGAAAATCGATGCTTTATGGTCATGGAGCAGGGGGGAGTGCTACAGCCTCAGCAGTTGTTTCAGATCTAGTAAAAGCTATTAACATAAATAAATCATCTGGAAGTAACTTATGTCCTCCTATATCAACAGGTAATAAATTAGATATCAGAGGTATAGACGAAGTCCTATCACAATATTATCTAAGAATATTTGCAGAGGATGTACCAGGCGTCATGGCAGAGATTACAAATAGATTAGCTCAAGTTAAAATAAGTATTGAGGCAGTAACTCAGCATGCTCCCACAGACTCAAGTCTATCAATACCCATAGTTATGATAACTAATAATATCAAATACTCTTTAGTAAAGAGTGTGATTAGTGAAATCGAAAATATGCCACATATAAATGGTGAAGTATTTTGCATTAGGCTACTTGATGATAATGGCTAAGGATATTCTGTACCAAAGCACCCGAGGTGATAAAAAACATTTAAATTTTAAAGAGGTTATCTTTGAAGGTTTAGCTCCAGATGGTGGGCTCTATGTGCCATCTTATTGGCCAGTTATAGATCAGGAGGAAATGACTAACTTTTCCAATCTGAGTTATCAAGAAATAGCGCTTAATTTAATGAAGCTATTTACCGACACATCTATTAATGATGAGGAATTGAAAAATATAATAAATGAATCTTATTCTAAATTCTCATCTGAGGAAATTACACCACTGGTAAAATTAAATGATAGAGAATATCTATTAGAGTTGTTCCATGGGCCAACCTATGCTTTTAAAGATGTCGCTATGCAATTTATTGGTAATATAATGGATTTCTACTTAAACAAAGATGGTGGCTTTGTGAATATCCTAGGAGCAACTTCTGGTGATACAGGCGCAGCAGCAATCGAAGGATTTGATTCAGTTACTAACTGTAATATTTTCATATTACATCCATATAATAGGATTTCTGAGGTTCAGAAAAAATTTATGACAACCAATTACTCTAAGAATGTTTATAATGTTGCCGTTAAAGGAACTTTTGATGATTGTCAAAATATTATCAAAGATATATTTTCTGATTTGCATTTTAAGAGAAGCAATCATCTTACGGCAGTTAATTCTATCAATTGGATAAGGATCATGTGCCAGATAGTTTATTATTTTTATTCAATGAGTAGATTAAATGTTAAAGATAAAAAAATATTATATTCCGTTCCTACAGGTAATTTTGGTGATATTCTTGCTGGTTACATCTCTATTAAAATGGGTCTTAATATTGGCAAGCTCAACATAGCCACTAATGAAAATGATATTCTCACTAGGACCATTAACTCTGGAGAGCATTTAATGAGAGATGTTCAGACAACATCATCACCGAGTATTGATATTCAAATATCGAGTAATTTTGAGAGGTTATTATTTGATCTAACAAAAGATCATGATTTTGTGAAAAATAAAATGGACGATCTTGCAAAGAGTGGTTGCTATACGATATCAGATAAAGTTTTAGATCAGATGAAAAAAACATTTTGTTCGCATTCTGTTTCTGAGTTCGAGGTAAATGAGATAATTAACTCTTATAATAAAAAGTACGGCTTGATTGTAGATCCTCATACCGCTGTTGGTCTAGGCTCGGCAACTCAATACTCAGCTGACTATGATATTTGCGTCTCATTAGCAACAGCACATCCTGCTAAATTTAAGGATACAGTATCTAAAATTATTGGACATGAGAATTTTGTACCTGACAAAGTCAAAAATATGATGACACTTGAAGATAAACTGGTTATCTTGGATAATGATGTAAAAGTAGTAAAAAAATTTATTAAGGAAAATATTTAATGCTAAGAACTATATTAATACTCGTTATCTCAATTGTGGTTCTATATATGATATATAGAAAAATACCACCAGAATACCAACTTATAAGCGTGCTTGTCATAGCAACAGTTGCAGTATTGACAGTAATATTGGCTGCGGTCATCTTATTGCATATTGTGGGTTGATTCTACTTATCGAGAAATTTTTCTGCATCAAGTGCAGCCATGCACCCAGAGCCAGCAGATGTAATTGCTTGTCGGTATATTGAATCAGAAACATCGCCTGCAGCGAAAACCCCGTTGATGCTCGTGGCAGTTGAATTTCCTGTACCTCCCCCATTTATCTTTATATAACCACTATCATCCATACTTAAAAAATCTTTAAAAAGTGTTGTATTAGGCTGATGACCAATTGCGATGAAAACACCTGAGCAATTTATTACCGTTTTTTCTGATGAATCATTTATATTCAATTCTACACCAGTTACTTTCGTATCATCTCCTAAAACAGAGTTTAGTGTCGCATTCCACATCATTTCAATTTTCCCATCTTTGATCTTTTGGTTTAGCTTATCCACAAGCATAGCTTCAGCTCTTAATTTATCTCTTCTATGTATGAGTGTAACTTTTGATGCTATGTTAGCTAGATATAGTGCTTCCTCGACTGCTGTATTACCACCTCCGATTACCACTACCTCCAAGTTTTTATAGAAAAAACCATCACACGTGGCACAGGCAGACACACCTTTCCCCAGGTATTCTTTTTCAGACTTTAGACCTAGGTATTTAGCGCTTGCTCCTGTAGCTATAATCAGAGAGTCGCAAGTGTATATGGTATTATCTCCTGTGAGTGCAAATGGTTTCATCGAGAGATCTGCAGATTTGATATGATCAAAAATGATCTCCGTCTTAAATTTTTCAACGTGCTCTTTCATTCTCTCCATTAAATCTGGCCCTTGAAGTCCATTTGGATCGCCTGGCCAATTTTCAACATCAGTTGTTGTTGTTAGTTGTCCACCAAGCTCGATTCCTGTAACTAGAACTGGATTCAAATTTGCTCTAGAGGCGTAGAGTGCGGCTGTGTATCCTGCAGGCCCAGATCCTAGAACCAATAATGAGGTATGTTTTTTCTCCATGAAATATATCCTATATTAAAGAGCATTTTTACACAATAGATGAGTTTACCTTAATATGTCCATGGAAATAATATTATTAATGTACTAAAATAATAGAAAACGAGGGTTAATTGGCTCAAGTTAGAAGAAATAAAAAACTTGCTAACAACAAGTTTCCAGAATTTAAAAGAGAAACCATAAATTTTCTCGGTTTACTGTTCTCTGTCCTTTTTTTACTATCTATTTATTCTCATGATCCCAATGATCCTAGCTTTTTAAACTCTGGATTAGCATCACATGTAAATAATTATATTGGCATCGTCGGAGCTTATGTATCATTCTTCGTTTTTCAATTTTTTGGGCAAGTTTCATATCTCTTGCCTATACTATTTATTTACTTATTAATTAAACGTCATAAATCTCAAGAAACCCAAACAACCATAAGAAAGCTAGTTAATAATTCAATATTGTTATTATGTTTATTGACACTTTGCGGATTAGTCACTATCGCTTACCCATTAACATCTGCGGATAGTCTTTTTTCAGATGTTTATGGTGGTTATATTGGTTTGATTATCTCACAATATTTATCATCGTATATCAGCTATACGGGATCAGCTGTAGTATTAACACTAATATTCTTTTTTACAGCAGTAAATTATTTCAATATTCCGGTAAAGAGAATATATGTTCAAACAAAAATAATCTCTGAGTACATTTATTTAAAACTAAAATTTAATCTAATGACTACTCGTGAAAAAATAAGCCTTTATATGGAAAAATCCCGTGAGCTTAAAAAAACAGATCAAGTTTTATCAGAATCAACTCATGAAAGCATAGAAGTCGAAAAGCCGGAGCATAAAAAACATACTAGTAAAAGAGAGTTTAAGGAAAAACAGCAAGAACTATTTTCTAGTCTGAAAAAACCAGAGCTCCCGTTATTAGAGTTACTTATTCAACATAGTACAGAGACAACTTCTTATGACGATGCATCACTAGAACTGATGTCAAGAATGCTTGAATCAAACTTAAATGATTTTGGCATCGAAGTGCAAGTAATTTCGGTTAAACCTGGTCCAGTAGTAACGTTGTTTGAAATAAAGCCTGCAAAAGGGATCAAAGTAAGTCAGATAACTAATCTATCTAAAGATTTAGCGAGGACGATGTCTGTAACGAGCCTCAGGGTAGTTGATAATATACCTGGAACGTCTTCGATAGGTATTGAAATTCCCAACGAAAGTAGAGAGATGGTATCGTTGAGAGAGATTATAATTTCAAAAGAGTATGAAAAATCAAAATCACCATTAACAATCGCGTTAGGAAAAGACATTCAGGGTAATCCGATATGTAGCGATTTACAAAAATTACCACACCTATTGGTAGCAGGAACTACTGGTTCAGGAAAATCTGTTACGTTACATACAATGATTGTGAGTTTATTGTATAAATCTGATCCTTCTGATTTGAAAATGCTTTTTGTTGATCCCAAGATGCTTGAGCTAAGTGTTTACGATGAAATTCCGCACTTATTAAATCCTGTAATTACAGATATGAATGATGCATCAGCTGGTTTACGTTGGTGTGTTCAGCAGATGGAGAAGAGATATAGACTAATGAATGATTTGGGAGTAAGAGATATTAAGTCTTACAATAAACTCTTAAGCGAAAAAGAGAGCAAAGTAAGTCAGTCAGATAGTGATATAAACCATGAGAAACTACCATTCATTGTTGTTGTGATAGACGAATTTGCTGATATGATGCTTGTTGTTGGGAAAAAAGTTGAAGATCTTATAATTAGACTTGCGCAGAAAGCTAGAGCTGCTGGAATTCATCTAATTCTAGCAACACAAAGACCTTCAGTTAATGTGATCACAGGCCTGATAAAAGCTAACATACCTGCAAGAGCAGCATTGCAAGTTACAACTAACATTGATTCTAGAACAATTATTGATTCTATGGGAGCAGAGAATCTTCTTGGGAACGGAGATATGCTTTTTATGACTCCTGGGTCTAGAATTCCTAAGAGGATTCATGGTGCATATGTTAGCGATGAAGAAATAAAAAATATTGTAAATTTTCTCAAAAAAGGAAATGAATCATCTTATATTGAGTCATTACTTGAGTCACTAGATGATGAAGATTCTAATATGGAAGAAAGCGATGATGATCCATTATATCAAGAAGCTCTAAAAATAGTTATGGAGACTCGCAAAACATCTATTTCATTTATACAAAGAAAACTCAGAATAGGTTATAATCGTGCAGCAAATTTGATCGAAACGATGGAAACACGTGGAGTACTCTCAAGTCAACAATCTAATGGGTCTAGAGAAATACTCAACCCTAAATAAATAAAATAAAAAATAATGATAAATATTAAATATCTACTAGATGACCCTAATGCTATTTTAGAAAAACTAAAATCTCGAGGATACTCCCTAGATATTGATTTGATTAAAAAATTAAACACAAAAAGAAAAGATACTATTACTATCAAAGAACAGTTATCTGCAGAGAAAAATAAAATCAGCGATGCTTTCAAAGGTCAGGCAACTGATAAAGCAAAGGCAAAACTTAAAGAGGACTCTCAAACTCTTGAAAAAGAAATATCATCTAACAAAATTGCATTATTAGATATCGAGAGTAAATTAAATGACCAGTTGTTACAGATACCCAATATACCAGATTCAGGAATACCCATAGGTGACGAAAACTCTAATAAAGTTATCAAGTCTTGGGGATCGCCTTCAGCTAATAATAACAATGATCACAGTGCTCTATTTGAAAAGAATAAACTTATAGATTTTGAATCGGGTGTTATGCTCGCTAAATCTAGATTCACAGTAATGCATAGTGGGCTTGCTAAGCTACACCGGTCTTTAGTAAGTTTTATGCTAGATAAGCATATAGCTAACGGTTATAAAGAATACTATTTACCTTATCTGGTAAATTCTGAATCTTTGATAGGTACTGGTCAATTACCAAAATTTAAAGAAGATTTATTTAAAATAGCAGGAGAAGACTTGTATCTAATACCAACTGGAGAAGTCCCATTGACTGGTTTATATAAGAATTCTATTTTGAGTGAATCTGAATTACCAATAAAAATGGTCTCGCATACTCCATGCTTTAGATCAGAAGCTGGCTCGTACGGAAAGGATACGCGAGGCATGATAAGACAGCATCAGTTTGATAAAATAGAGCTCGTTCAGATTGTTATGCCATCTGATTCAGAACAAGTACTTGAGGACATTACTTCGAGTGCGGAATTAATTTTAGAGTTACTAGAACTACCTTATCAGAGAGTACTTTTAGCATCTGAAGATATAGGTTTTTCTGCTGCAAAGACTTTTGATATAGAGGTTTGGATGCCAAGTCAAAGTTCTTATAGAGAAGTTTCCTCTTGTAGTTGTTTCACTGATTTTCAATCTAGAAGATTGAATATTAAATATAAAGATAACAATAAAAATAAAATTCATCCATATACTCTAAATGGTTCAGGCTTAGCAGTAGGTAGAACATTAATAGCACTTGTTGAGAACCATACTAAAGACAACATAATAAACATTCCAAAAGCTTTGCAAGATTATTTTGGTGATAATGTATTAAAATTATGAAACAAAACCATATTAATCTATAATGTCAAATTACTGGAAGTGTGCCAGAGTGGTTGAATGGGCCGGTCTTGAAAACCGTTA
>TARA_B100001057_G_scaffold136111_1_pt1 | contig 41910 bp, 51 predicted proteins | sample TARA_B100001057 | Tara Oceans TARA_B100001057 (sample SAMEA2621839) | marine metagenome | biome: marine biome (ENVO:00000447); feature: surface water layer (ENVO:00002042); material: "saline water (ENVO:00002010), including plankton (ENVO:xxxxxxxx)" | depth 5 m | reverse complement strand
TCAATGAGGTGTTCAAGACAATTTAAAGGAGTTCCTGGGCTAAATACTAGACCAGATTTACAACCAAGGCTCCTAATAAGCTCAAGCGATCTATGAATGTGCGTGCTCGCTTCAGGATGAAAAGTTATATAGGTGGCCCCCGCAGATGCGAAATCTTTTATCAGAGAATCTACTGGCTCAGTCATTAAATGAACATCTATAGGTGCTTTGATACCATATTCCCTCAGCGACTCACAAACCAGAGGTCCGATGGTAAGATTTGGAACAAAGTGATTATCCATGACGTCAAAATGAATAATGTCCGCTCCGGCTTGAATTACTGAATCAACTTCTTCTCCCAAGCGAGAAAAATCAGCAGAAAGAATTGATGGTGCTATATATGATTTCAATTAATTTACCTGAGAACTTTGTGATATCTTAACCAATAACTTAATTATTTTCATTAATGAATTAAGAAGTTAAAATTTCTATCTGGGAATTTGTTTTTATTGAAAATATTATCTAACTAAAGAATACTTCCTATATCTATTCAAATCATTCTCAGAAGTCTTTGAAATAAATTTTAAAAAATGAAAGCCATGTTTCAATCACACATTCCTCATCTCAAGCTTTTAGGTAGAGGTAAAGTTAGAGATATTTACGAAGCTGACGACCAACATTTGTTGATCGTCGCTACTGACAGACTCTCTGCTTACGATGTTATTATGCCGAATCCTATTCCTGGGAAAGGTGAAATTCTAACTTCACTCTCAAATTTTTGGTTTGATATGATGTCAGATCTGGTTCCAAACCACTTGACAAAATTAAAAATCAATTCATACATCAATGATGAGAAAGAAATTAAAATGCTAGAGAAGCGATCTATCATTGTAAAAAAACTTAAACCACTCCCAATAGAATCTGTAGTTAGGGGCTATCTGATAGGTTCTGGTTGGAGAGATTACAATAAAAATAGTGCGATCTGCGGTATTAAGCTTCCTAAAAATCTAAACCAAGCTCAAAAACTACCAGAAATTATATATACTCCTGCAACTAAGGCTGCAGCTGGTGATCATGATGTAAATATAAACTATAAAATGACAGAATCATTGATTGGTGAAGAGCTAGCAAAAAAAGTTAAAGAAACATCAATAAATATCTATGAGCGAGCTTTCGACTATGCCATTTCACGAGGGATAATAATTGCAGATACGAAATTTGAGTTCGGACTGGATAATGAAGAAAATCTCTATCTGATTGATGAAATTCTAACTCCTGATTCTTCTAGATTTTGGCCAAAAGATTCATATAAAGTTGGTATCAGCCCACCGAGCTATGATAAGCAATACCTCAGAGATTATCTAGATACTCTTTCATGGAAAAAAGTTGCACCTGGACCAGATTTACCTGAAGAGATTATCGAAAACACTTACCAAAAATATCTTGAAGCAAAAAAGATACTTAATCATTAATAACTACTTTAATAAATCAATAAATAATCGTGGAAAGTAAATCAGCAAAAAAACGTCGTCATCATATGATTGAACAGCTTGGAGAGAGCTTAATAACGATGCCAGAGGAGGTAATCAATCAATTAGAACTTAAAAATGATCTTAAATATGCGATATCTTTAGCAAAAAAAATTAAAAAAAGGGGAGCCCTTAAAAGACAAATTAAACTGATTGGAAAATTAACAAAGCAAGAAAATATTGAAATTTTATTTCGCAAAATACAAGAGTACAAAGATGAAGAAAACATTGAAAAGAAATTATTTAAAGAGACTGAGTTTTGGCGAGAAAAGATACTCTTGGAAAAAGATAGAGCGATAAAACATTTTTTTTTGCAAACAGGTAGTGAAAATTGCGATATACAATCAGTATTCGAAAAAATCGAATCCTGTAATGAAATAAAACAGAAAACAAAATACAAAAAACAATTATTTAAAATAATTCATCAGCATCTTGCGAAAAAAAACTAAATCATTCGCCTATAAATTTTCTACGTAAATAGATTAGAATACAGTTATTGTAGTGATAAATTAAAATTATGAAAAAATCAAAAATAAGCATTATCATGGGTTCCAAATCGGATTGGCCTACAATGAAGCATGCAAGTGAAATGCTTGATAAACTTGATATTAAACATGATGTAAAAGTGGTTTCTGCTCACAGAACACCAGATTTATTGTATTCTTTTGCTGAATCTGCGAGAAAAGAAGGGGTTAAAATTATTATTGCTGGAGCTGGAGGTGCGGCTCATTTAGCAGGAATGACTGCATCGAAAACATCAATACCTGTTCTTGGAGTCCCAATAGAATCAAAAACAATGAAAGGTATGGATTCATTATTATCAATTAATCAAATGCCTGCAGGTATTCCGGTAGGCACTCTGGCCATAGGAAAAGCTGGAGCCATAAATGCAGCTCTTCTTGCTGCATCAATTTTATCAATCAATGATCCTTTGGTTGAAAAAGAACTGGATGAGTTCAGAAAAAAACAAACTGATTTTGTTCTTAATAATAGCGATCCCCGTGAATCAAAATGATTATCGGTGTTATTGGTGCTGGTCAGCTTGGCATGATGCTTGGTGAATCAGCAAAAGAGCTCGGCTGCGATTGTATATTTCTGGATCCAAATAAAAATTCACCAGCAAAAAAAATTGGAGAAGTTCTTAACCATGAATTTAACGATCTGAAAGCAATAAAAAAATTAAGCTCTCAATGTGATGTGATCACTTATGAGTTTGAAAATGTTCCTGTCAAATCAATTAATTTTATAGATCCAAGAAAAGTTTATCCTCCCTCTTATGCGCTCGAGACCACACAAGATAGACTAAAAGAAAAACATTTATTTGATTCTCTTGAAATCCCAGTTGCTAAATATTCTAAGGTAGATTCTTTTTCTGATTTATTAGATGCCGCTGATTCTCTAGGTTATCAGTTCCTGATAAAGACGAGAAGTTTTGGGTACGATGGTAAAGGTCAGTTCTTAATAAAAGATGAGAGTGATATTCAAAAAGCATGGGATCAATTGGGCAATCAACCATTGATTGCTGAGAAAAAAATTAAATTTGATCGTGAGATATCAATAATAGGTGCTAGAAGCTTATCAGGTGAAATTGCATTGTACCCACTGACTAAAAATAATCATGTGAATGGAATACTGAGAACATCTCGAAGCACAGAAGAAAATACTATTGTTACCAAACAAGCTCATGATTATCTCTCTTGTCTTCTGAAAAAGCTCAACTATGTTGGTGTATTGGCTCTGGAGTTATTTGTGAAGGATGATAAAGTAATTGCTAATGAATATGCACCAAGAGTGCATAATTCTGGTCACTGGACAATAGAAGGTACTGAGGCAAGTCAGTTTGAGAACCATGTAAGAGCAATCATGGATATGAAGCTTGGAGATACCTCTGTTAATGGCTTTGCAGGAATGGAAAATCTTATTGGATGCATCCCAGCTGAGATAAAGGGTCTAAGTGGCGAATTCTTTTTTCATGACTATGGTAAAGAAGAACGCCAGGGAAGGAAGTTAGGTCATGTATCAATTGTTACTCCAAAAGAAGAAGACAGAGAGATAAAACTCAAAGAAATTCAGAGAATTATAAGTCAAACCTAAATCTCTAATATCCTCTCTATTTAATTTTGAGTCTCAGTACACATAAAACCTTCACTCATCGAAGAAAATATTGATGCATTACTATTGTTTACCAGAGGGTCAGCGAAAGGACCTTGGATGTTGTAGTATATTTGCGCCATTTCTTGTAATGGTTTTTTGAAAACCTGAGAAAAAATAAGCAATGCAGCGGCAGCCGGTGGTCCAGCAACAACGGCACCAACAATCGGTAAGGTATTGCCAATATTGGTGCTTACTATGGCTGCTTGGTTGTATCTCATTTTGACTAAGTCCACATTTCCAATTACACCCACATCAGCTGCCGGTCCTTTCAGGCTCAAATTGCAGGTGCTTGCTATTCCATTATTAACGATAAAAGAGGCTAAAATTTCATCGAATCCCAGTCCTCTCTCTATGACATCTCTAAAATCTAATGAAAGACGCCTCGGTAAGGCAACTATGCTCAGAAGACCAAAAACACGACCAGCACCAGGATCAATCTCCTCAAGTTGGCCTGAGCCTAATCTCAAGTTAAATGAACCTACTAAACTCTCCAAAAACTCATCGAATGGACTGCCATCCCAATCTAAGTCTATCTGTATTTCTAGATCATCACTCTGGATAACTGGTTGATAGTCAAATTGTGACAATGTATCAGCAACATCATCACTTTTAAGCATTAAATCCATATGAGTTTTTGCTTTCCTATCAGACGTTTCATCGTATAGCCAGCCTATGTTTCCAGTCATTTCAAAGCTATCGTTCTTCGCAATTAATTCTTCTGCGATCAAACCGTCTTTTGTTTTGAGAAAACTTCCATCAATTGATCCTAAGTGATAATTTGAAAATGAAAAGTCTTCCAGCTTTAAGATAATTGATGGTAATGTTCTTGGATCTGAAATATTCACTCCTGATGAATCCGCGACCTGATTCAAGTAAAGTCTTTCCATTACCAATTCAATAGGAATGTCATCATCAAATCTGTATGGAAGATTAATATATCCCTGGGCATTACTTCCCTCAGCTTCAATAATCCATTCTGAAGACCCTTTGTTCACGATGAAGCTCTGTTCAGTTAGAACTCGATCGTAAAATACAAATTCATCCATCTTAAGATCAACCGATCTAACTAGACCAGACTGGGGATTATCTTCTGATTTACCGTTCTCTTTAAGAAGAAATTCATACCAATCATTGAAATTAATATAATCAGTCACACCTTTAATATGGATACCTCTGGAATCTGCTGGTTTATAATCAACGGACCCAAATGTAAGAGTACCTTTTTTCAGTTCCCATATATTTTCATCTTTCGCATAATCAATATTCCAGCTAATATCACTACCAACTTTACCCCGAAGCATTAAAGATGAGTCTTCTGGAAAATAGATATCCATATCAATAAAATTATTTTCTTCTTTCAAGTCTCTTATTGGTCTTGGGAGTGAAATATCAATTGAGTCTATATTTGCATTTAAGTTAATAAAGAATGGTTGAGAGTTTTCACTATATCTAGGAACATTTATATTTAGAGTATAATCAGTTGATCCAGATAAAGATTCTTTCAACGAGGAATTAAAATTTTTGTCAATGTCATTTATTTGTGTTGTGCCAGTCACAGATATAACGCCTGATAGATCTTTTTCGTCAGTAAATGCCTTCCTCGCATTGATCTTAATATCTGACCCTATCCATGATCCTGTCATACTCTCTGTTGATATATCTTGCCTTGAGATAGATGCCGATCCATTTATTTTCTGTATTTTAGGATTTAAGCCGTCTATTTTAAGGGTTACGTCCTTGAGTCTGAAATTTGCTGTGTAATCATACTTAATTCTTTCTTTCACTCTTAGTGGCATAGAAACATCCACGAAATATTCAGCTTCACCCGAGGACGAAATATTGCGTAACATTCCTCCAAAATATTTATCTATGGGGCTCGATATAAGAAAATTATTTATTGTGTTCAACTGTGCTGATGAGGATGCTTGCATTTCAAAAATTGGATTACTCAGATCTTTAATTTCAATTGTGGCATCCTCAACCATCATTCCTGCATGCAGAGATTCATTTTTGAGGGAGTAAATATGTTCAGAATCTATTGTAAACTCCATATTTTTTACCTTAGCATCTGGCCACGTGTCAGCATAGTTTAGTGCTAGATCTTCAGCTAATGCTTTTATCTGAAAAATCCCATCATTTTTCCGAAAAGGAAATTTTTCAAGCAACCCGACCAGTCTTATAGACCCATTAGAAATTTTGCCTGACAAAAAAGCATTCTGCGCCCATCCATATAAAACAGGATTAAATGTTTTTTTTGGAAGAAATTTTGCAAATTGAGCCACATCTTCAACGTTCCAATAACCCTCTATATCTGCATAAGGTGTTCTTTGACCATCGAGCCAAGAAATCTGGAAGCTAGTAGTAATATCGAAGAAAGGATTATGAAGCACGATATTATCTGATAATATCAGTGTGCCCTGCTCATTCTTTCGCCAAATTATTGCGCCTTCAGCACTGCTAAGACTGAGATTACCGTCAAAATAGTAATCCGAAGTAATTAGTAAATCTTGAGTAGATAGGTCAAGCCTTCCTCCAGTTTGATTTAAGAAAAATTTTCCACTTCCTCCCTCAATATTTAATTTATTTATTTCTTGATTTTTTTGGATAGTAACCAATAAACCAAGATCATCAAAATCAGTTGAAATATCGAATCTAATGTTCGGCTCTCTGATATCAGAGATGTTTATTTTTGTATCTTTTAATTGCCCACTAGGCTGAAATTTTAAAAAATCTGACAAAAAATTATTCTCTATCACGGCGGAAATTGAGCTTAAGTCTCTGAGATCAAGAAATGATATATTTGAATCAAGTGTTGTTCTTCCATCAATTTTATTTTCATTAATTTGAACCTCGATTCTTGATTCGGGAGAAAATCCATTCTCTCGTCTTAATTGGAATTTATCGGCAACTGCAAACCAACCAAACTCATTATCAGAAAATTCAATTCGTGATTTAATATCTAGAGATTTTTCCCTGTTATTCTGATTCGTCAATTCATTGAGAGAAATATCAGCTGTCATTCTATTCAGTTTATCGAGATCAAACTCAAACCACGACTGAATATTTAACTTGCCATTTATTGCATTACCATTTTTGACTTGAGCGGCATTCATCCAATGTTGGATATCAAGCTCTTCACCCTCTATGTATAAAATCCATTCAGAAGAGGAGTTTACTTGAGAAATCCTCTTACTTGCTGATAAGAAAATGGAGTTACCAAAAATTTCTGGTAATACAAAATCAGTCTCTAGATTAATTTCATTATTGTTCCTCTCAATCTGTATCTTAGGAATAAATAAGTTAATTTCCTCTTGACTTGGTAATGAAATATTCAGTAGTACAATCTCACCCTCAACATTTAAATTAGAAGAAGTATCATATTCATAACCTATCAATTCAGTTAAATTAACTAAGGAGAAACCTTGAAATAGAAGACCACCAGTGGGTGAAAAGCTTACATCAATTTCTAAGTTCCTGAATTTTAATTGATTCGGCGTGACTGCTCGTCCCATAATGAAATCTACGAAACCGATGCTAGCAGTCAATTCTTCCATTTCAATAATGTTTAGCCTGCTCGATTTTTCTCTTATTACTGGCTTAGCCAGAATCAGCTCTGGACCATCAAAAGTCCAATTCGCACTCATCTCTTTAAAGTCTAGCTCATAATTATTGTTTACATTTAGCCAACCTTTTATTTCGGCGCTATATTGATCAATATTTGGAGAGATAGTGCTAATTATTCCTATCGAAATAGAAACAGTTGTGAGTATAAATATTGCTATGTATTTTGATAGATTTTTTAGAATTACACTCATAATTAAATGACTTTAAAAACTTAGCTCTATGTTTTCTGGCCGCCTTATCATAGAGCATTAATCTCTATGATAAGGGTGATTAGACATTAAAGTCCATGTTCTGTATATCTGCTCGATAAGAATTATACGAGCTAGGCCATGAGGGAGAGTAAGTTTCGAAAAAGCCCAAATTAAAGAGCTATTTTTTTTTAGCTCATCTGATACCCCATCTGCACCTCCAATCACAAAACAAAGCTTGTTATTTATTCCAGCCAAAGAGGCCATCTTCATATGAAACTCTTTTGTTGAGAAGTTTTCTCCTGACTCATCTAACAATATTATTTGTTCATTTTTATTTATTTTGGAAATTATTCTACGACCCTCTTCATCAATTGCCTGTTTTGATAAATCATTTTTAGATCGTTTAGCAGGATTAATTACATCAGTGGTCAACTTCCAATTTCCTGGAAGGCGTTTCTTGTATTCATCAAAAGCACTTTTTTCCCATTTCTTTGGCTTATTTCCAACAGTGATTAGGTGAAATTGCATTGTAAATTACAATTCTTGAGAATGATTGATATCAATAGATTCAAAACCCCATAATTTCTCTATATTATAAAACTCTCTTACCTTAGGAAGCATCAAATGCAATAAAAAGTCGCCAAAATCGATTAATATCCAGTCGCTTCCATCTTGTCCTTCGACACCAATTGAAAACAACTTATTCTTTTTTGCCTCAGCTATAGTAATTTCAGACAAACCTCTAATGTGCCGGGTAGAGGTTCCACTGGCAATAATCATAAAATCAACCGTGGATGTTAACTTTTTTACGTCAATCTTCAAAATATCAATAGCTTTATTTTCTTTTAAAATATCTATTATGGAATCTATATTCTTTGATATGTTCATAGTAAAAAACTATATTCCTTTTTATTTTTCTATATAACAGGAACTTTCATTAATTATTTTTGCCACAGAAGAAGGCATCAAAAATCTCGGGCTTCTTCCTATTCTCACAAGCCTTCTGATATCGGATGAAGCAATTTCGAGTTGAGTTACTTCATGGATATAAATATGTCCAGATTTTGACTGATGAAGATCGTCTAATCTGTGTGTTCCTCTATCTTTCAATAATTCATGCAAAGGACCTGCATCCGGCATTCTCCACCCCGGTCTATGGGCAACCACAATGTGTGATAACTCAAGTATCTCTCTCCACTGATGCCACTCAGGTAAACCTAAGAATGCATCCATGCCTATTATCAAACCTAGTGATCGCAGTGGAAAATCCGTTCTTAGTGTTTTTAGTGTGTCTACTGAATAAGAAGGTCCATCTCTGTGTATCTCTCTGTCATCAACTATAAAGCCCTTTCGTCCTTCAACTGCTGCAGTTACCATTGCTAATCTTAATGTGCTATTGGCTCTTGGTTCGCCGCGATGAGGAGGTTCACCGCATGGTACGAATCTTACTTCATCAAATTTAAGGGCTTGCTGCACTTCATACGCTGTTCTTAAGTGCCCGTAATGAATTGGATCGAACGTACCACCAAATACTCCTATTGGATTCATTAGTTTAGCTGACCAAATTTTTTCATATCAATTCTTCGCATTATTAACAGTTAACTGAATAAGTATATTACTGATTAGCTGCCAAACCTCACCTTTTTTTTGACCTTTTGCTACACTATCGGCATTTATGCAAGACTTAAGCATATCGTAGAATCCTTCGGTATCATGTCGACGCAAACAAGTATTCACAACATCTTTTCGTGATTGCCAAATAAGTCTTGTATTAATAGCTTTCGTCAAAGCCCCTGTTTTACTTAGACCCTCATCTATATACCCTGAGATCGTAGCGAGTGTTCTGATCTCTCTTATTAACAAAGCAATAATCGGAACAGCATCGGTCCCTTCATTTTTCAATTTACTCAGAATTTTCAAGCATAATTGCAATTTACCTTGCAAAGCAATATCAATTAACTGGAAGACATTGTAACGACTGTCATCAGAGATTGCTGCGTCAATAATTTTTTCATTAATGTCTTTGCCTTGATACGAAAGATAAATTTTTTCTACTGCCTGAGATGCTGCTAAGAGATTTCCATCAACTCGACCAATCAATAAATCTATCGCCTCTTGAGTGATCGTAAGATTTTTTTCTCTAAACTTATTTTTAAGCCATAAACTAAGCTGATTTCCTATGATCGGCCAGACTTGAATAATTCCACCTATTTCTTTGATACGCTTGATCCATTTGGAAGAATTGGCAGTCTTATCTAACTTTGGGCATGAGATAATTATTAACACGTCATCATTCGATTTGTTCAACACATCTAAAATTGATGATGAGCCTGACCGACCCAATCTGAGTGAATGGAGCCTTATTTCTAGAATCTTTTTCTCGGAGAATAAAGAGAGGGTATTCTGTGATCTTAATATTTCATTCCAATCACATGACTCTTTTTGATTGTAATAATTATAAATTTCTTTTGAATTGAATCCTACTTTCGTGGCAGCCGATCTAATTAGATCCAATGACTCCTGAATTAAAAGTGGTTCATCTCCTGAGAGAAGGTAATGATTATGTAATTTTTTCTTAAGAGCATCATTCAGGTTTTCCAAAGAAATATTCATACTAATGATTTATAAGAATTATCAACTGGTCTTTCTATTTTCTAGCTGATTCATTTTGATTGATTCATTTTCTAATAATACTGGTATGTCATCTCTTACAATATATGCCAATTCATAATCTTCAGTGATCAAGGCTTGCTCTATCTCATCTTTAAGTATTTTGCCTTGATTATTCTTAATGAGCCCGGCTGATATTGCGTGGTTGAGATTGGTAAGGTTCTCTTCATCGAGAATTTTCAATTGTTTTTTTGAGGATGGGCAGCATATTAATTTAAGAATTTTTTCGTTCATATTTATAATTATTTTCAGAAGAAGTTAAAATTAAAGTGTTATAATATATCATTATTATTTCGTATATAAGGTCATATTATGACTGACACAAATATAAAAACAAAGAAGCTCGATAACATATCAATTTATATTTCAGGATTTTGCTTAATCCACTGTCTTACATTTCCAATATTAAGTGTATCAATCCCATTTTATGGTTTTTTTACGGAAAACCACTTACATGAAATACTGTTGTTTTTGATTATTCCGATAAGTTCGTTTGCTCTATATCGAGGATTTAAAAACCATAAAAATAGACGCATAATATCTGTTGGAATCATTGGCGGCATTCTTGTTTTTCTTGGTGCTACAATATTACATAACCAAGTGAATTCTACTTACGAGCTAGTCATAACTGTAATTGGTTCTGTATTGCTAGCATTAGCCCATTTCAACAATAACCGTGTTTCGCATTACTGACGCCTAATTTACTGTGTTGATCAGACAAAATTATTCATCAGGAACTGGGTCAAAACCACTCTCTCCCCATGGGTGACACTTCATTAAGCGTTTCAAGGTCAATTTAAGACCTTTCATTAGTCCGTGCTTTATTATTGCCTCTTCACAGTAATGAGAGCATGTCGGTTGATATCTGCAATTTGATCCAATTAGAGGTGAAATAATAATTTTATATATTTTCAAAAACTTCAGCACAAATAGTATAACTAGCTTACTCATACTCAACGGCACAACTCTCAATTGCTTGGATCATTGATGACAAACCATTACTTCTCGTGGGGCTCAAATGTTGATCTAGACCCAATGAAACAACAAAATCTATCGATGCCTCACGAATATCACTTGGTTTTTTATTGCTGTATATTCTAATTAAAATTGCAATGAGACCAGAGACAATAGCAGCGTCACTTATTGCACGAAAGACAAGCCGATTGTCTTTATACTCAGGTATAAACCATACCTGTGATTGACACCCCTTGATTTTATTTTTTTCTATTTTTTCATCTTCCGTCAAAGGAATAAGCTCTCTCCCTAATTCAATAATATATTGATATTTATCAATCCAATTATCGAATATCATGAACTCTTCTATGATTTCATTCTGACTCAATTCCACTTCGTTCATGATTCACCAAAAATCAACTTTTAAGACTCCATCTCACACCTGAAGGTGTGTCCTCAATTATTATATCCATATCCTCGAGCTTTTTTCTTATCGCATCAGCTTCTTTGAAGTCTTTCTTCGAACGAGCTTGATTTCTCATCTCAATCAATCTTTTTATCTCGTCCTCGCTCACATCTCTGCCTGTTATGTCTGAGAACCAAGCCTCTGGATCTGATTGTAAAAATCCCAGTAACCTTCCTGAAGCATATATTTGATTCGTGATGAGTTTTTTTTGATATAAATCCTTTTCTTTATTGAGCTTCTTCACTAACTCAAAGATTTCTGCAATAGCCTTAGGTGTGTTTAAATCATCACAGAGTGCTTCGAGTACTGACTCAGCAATGTTTGCTTTATCGTTAGTTTTCTGAAACAACTCAATCCCTCTTATTGACCCATATATCCGATCTAACATTTTTTTCGCTGACTTCAATGTATTTTGTGACCATTCAATCGGTTGTCTGTATTGTGCACTCAATAGAGCCATTCTGATAACTTCTCCCGAATAATCTTGTAATAAATCCCTGACCAGTTGCATATTACCCAGTGATTTCGACATTTTTTCATCACCAATACTGAGAAAACCATTATGTAACCAATAGTTGGCAAAGACTTTTCCATCATTAGCACAAGTGCTCTGAGCAATTTCATTTTCATGATGAGGAAAGATCAGATCTTGACCACCTGCATGAATATCTATTGTCTCCCCCAGAAATTTCTTTATCATTGCTGAGCATTCTAGATGCCATCCTGGTCTGCCCCTCCCCCAAGGTGAATCCCAACCCGGAAGATCTTTTGTGGATGGTTTCCAGAGTATGAAATCAAAAGGAGATTTCTTATAAGAAGCAACCTCAATCCTTGATCCGGCCTCCATATCTTCAATTTTTCTGTGCGACAATCTTCCATAGGACGAATAAGACATGACATTAAATAAGACATGATTTTCTGAGATATATGCATGCCCCTTTTCTATTAGTGCCTCTATCATTGATACCATTTCAGTTATATTTTGTGTGGCTCGAGGCTCAATATCTGGCATACCAACTCCAAGCTGAGCCATATCTTCGTTGTAAGCTTGAATGTATTTTGAAGTTATTTCTTCTATTGGTATATTTTTTTTTGAGGCTTCAGCATTAATTTTGTCATCAAGATCAGTAATGTTTCTCGCAAAGTACAATTTATATTTCAGCCGCAAAACACGAGTAAGCAAATCAAATACGACAGCAGGACGAGCATTTCCAATGTGCGCATAATTATATACAGTTGGCCCACACAGATACATAGTCACCCTTTTAGGATCAATCGGTATAAATTCAACTTTTTTTCCCAAAAAAGTATCGTGTAGGTTTATTTTCATTTTATTTTCCGTGCCTAAACTTAATTCCGACTCATCACTGAGAAGATATCTGTCTCAGCATAAGTCTGATAAGGTCTGATGCTAGAGCCTCGATCAAGACTTCCTCTTCCTGTGATTTTCCCAGCACCAAATTTTCATTAAATGTATAGCTTCTAGTTAGTTCAAGTTCTTCTGCATTCGAGTTTTTTTCTTCATTTACGAAACTATAAGACAATCGATAAAAAACTTCATATTCGGTGGCCACATTTCTTGCAGATACGGATAAAACACGGCGACCAGTCTCATCTCTATGAATTGTTATAATATTTTTCGCAATGGATTTTGAGGTAGCTAATTCAATATTGTTAGAATTTAGTTCTTCCCTAAGTTTTCTGTAAAATATGCTTCTTGAGTCATTTGTTTCGATGAATGTATTACCAAGCTTATCGATATCAATTGCTGATTGTCTCAACTGAAAACCACATGAAGATGATAAAATTAATAAACATAATATTATTGTTCTTTTATACAACAACATTGATGAGCCTTCCTCTGACATGAATGAATTTTTTTATTGGATTGTCTCCAATAAATTTGATTATCTTCTTATCCTTAAGAATCATTTGCTCTAATTCCGCCTCTGCAGAATCAATCTTGGCCAATAGCTTGCTTCTTAATTTACCATTGATTTGAATGATAATCTCAATGTCATCTTTAACAAGGAAATCCTCATTATACGTCGGCCAACTTTGATAAATTAGTGGCTCTTTATGACCAAGAATAAACCAGAGAGAATGACAAATATGAGGAGTTATTGGCGATAATAACTTCACTATAGCTTCAAGCCCCTCCTGTTTTATTGTTTTTCCTTCTTGTGAATCATCATGAAATCTCATAACTGTGTTCAAGAGCTCCATTATGGAAGCGATCGCTGTATTATATTTGTATCTCCTGCCAATATCATCGGTAACTTTTTTAATAGTTGCATGAATTTTGTATCTCAAATCATCCTGCTCTTTTGTAAGCTCGAAATCAGTGACTTTTTGATTGGAGATCAAATTATTATCAATGGCATTCCATAATCGATTCAGAAATCTGTAAGAACCCTGAACTCCGGCATCTGACCATTCTAACGCCAACTCAGGTGGTGCGGCTGACATCATGAATAAACGTACTGTATCAGCACCAAATTTTTCAATTAAATCTTGCGGATCTACAGTATTTCCTTTTGCTTTTGACATTTTTGCTCCATCTTTCAGGACCATTCCCTGGGTCAAAAGATTGGTGAACGGCTCACTCTCATTGGATAAACCTTCATCACGCATCAGTCTTTGAAAAAATCGAGAATAGAGTAAGTGCAGAATGGCATGCTCAATTCCACCTGTGTATTGATCTACTGGCATCCAGTAACTTTCTCTCTTGTCTAGCATGCCATCTTTGGCATCGGGGCAAGCATATCTCGAAAAGTACCATGATGACTCAAAAAAAGTATCGAAAGTGTCCGTCTCTCTTCTCGCACTCTTTTTGCAGTTGGGACAGTCAACATTGTAAAATTCTTGCATATCCTTCAAGGGTGAGCCTGTTCCACTAAACTCAACATTTTCAGGTAATATAACTGGCAATTGTTCTTCTGGAACAGGAACCGAACCACAGTCCTCACAGTAAATTATTGGTATCGGTGTACCCCAATATCTTTGCCTCGATACACCCCAATCCCTCAGCCTAAAATTCGTTACTCGTCTTCCTTTCTTAGTTGATTCGAAATATTTTGCTATCTCGGTAAATGCCTCTTCAGAGCTCATTCCAGAGTAGTCCATCGAATTAACGAGGGTCCCATGATCTAGAAAAGGAGCTTTCGCAGTATCGAATTTATTATCACCAAGCTCAATCACTTTCTTGATTTCTAGATCATATTTTTTTGCAAATTCCCAATCACGTTGATCATGTGCTGGCACTGCCATTATTGCACCGCTTCCGTATGTCATGAGGACAAAATTTGCCACCCAAATTGGAATTTTTTTGCCAGTTATTGGATGAATAGCGAAAACATTGAGTGGCATCCCTTTTTTTTCCATTGTTTCCATTGCTGCTTCTGATGCTTTGTTTCTTTTACATTCCTCAATAAAACTTGCAATTTCACAATTTTCAGAAGCTGCATCAGATGCAAGGGGATGCTCTGCCGCAACTGCCATATATGTTGCACCCATGATTGTGTCTGGCCTGGTTGTGAATATTTTTAATGCATCCTTGCTGTTCTCTATATCAAAAGAGATTTCGAGTCCTTCTGATTTTCCTATCCAATTTTTTTGCATCGTTTTAACGGAGGTTGGCCAACCCTCAAGATGATCCAGGCCATCGAGAAGCTCATCAGCATAGGCAGTTATTTTCATGAACCATTGAGGTATTTCCTTCCTTTCTACTATTGCATCTGATCTCCAGCCTCTTCCATCAATCACTTGCTCATTGGCCAATACAGTTTTGTCAACTGGATCCCAATTCACTATTGCATTTTTCCTGTAGACGATTCCTTTTTTAAAGAGACGAACAAAAAGCCACTGCTCCCATTTATAGTATTCGGGTCTGCACGTAGTCACTTCTCTCGTCCAATCATAAGCATAACCCAACCTTTTTAATTGGGTTCTCATGTAGTCAATATTCTTATAAGTCCATTTTGCAGGTGGAATATTTCTTTTAATTGCTGCATTTTCTGCTGGCATGCCAAAAGCATCCCAGCCCATTGGTTGAAGAACATGTTTGCCGATCATTCTCTGATATCTTGCAATTACATCACTGATCGTGAAAACCCTAACATGTCCCATGTGTAACTGGCCACTAGGATAAGGAAACATAGTTAGACAATAAAACTTCTCTTTCTTCGAGTCTTCAGTCGCCTCAAAGCACTTTTCAGTTGCCCATAATTCTTGAGCTTTTTTCTCTACCTCAGCAGGTTTGTATGAATTATTCATTTTTCTTTACTTTTATGATGCCGCATTCATTTAAATAATTGATGATTGTACTTACTTCTGACTCCAGTGACATTTCATGGCTGCGTAACTTAATTTCTGGTGATTCTGGTGTTTCATAGGGGTCATCAATTCCTGTGAAATTCTGTATTTTTCCTGCTCGAGCCTTTTTATATAGGCCTTTTGGATCTCTTTGTTCAGCAACTTCAAGAGGACAATCAACATATACTTCAATAAACTCCAAGTTTGACTCGATGTGTAACTGTCTTACATCATCTCTGTCATGAGTATATGGGCTTATAAAACTTGATATTGCTATTAATCCAGCATCACCAAAGAGCTTGCAAACTTCGCCGATTCGACGAATATTTTCTTGGCGATCTTTCTCAGAAAATCCAAGATTCTTGTTTATGCCCATTCTAACATTATCGCCATCAAGTCTATAAGAGAGAATCCCATCTTCGTAGAGCGCCTTCTCAAGCGCTACCGCAATAGTGCTTTTTCCGCTCCCAGATAAACCTGTAAACCATATCGTTGCTCCTTTCTGAGGTAATATCTTATATCTATCAAATCGTGAAATCTCACCCTCATGCCATGATATATTTGTTGCTTTTTGTAATTTTTTTGAGTTCATATAATCACCTGATGCAATTGCATATTATATAACTACCTTCTAACTGATCACACTCTGGTGTTGAATTATTTGCTGGCTAATAATTTTTTACGGAAAACGTATAAAATCAGAAATGATGATATCAGAAGTACTGGTGTATCTCCGAAAGCGACATAAAGTGTAGAACCTTTTCTTGGATAGACTGAATGATGCAATATTTCATAATTAAATTGGCCAGATTTTTTCACGGTCTCGCCCTTGTGATTAATAAAAGCACTTATGCCGTTATTAGTAGCTCTTATTATAGGGCGGCCAGTTTCTATTGCTCTCATTCTGGTTATCTGAAGGTGCTGATGAGGAGCTATTGAATCGCCAAACCAAGCGTCATTACTTACATTAATAAGAAGGTTAGCTTCGGGGAAAGCTTGTAACTGCTCAGAGCCAAAAGCAATTTCATAACAAATCGCTGCTGCTATATTTATTTCATCGTTATATTTTATAAGAGATTGATTTCTCTCACCTTGTATTAGATCAAAACTGGGTAAATTATTCATCTCCATCCACTCTCTCATGAAATCTGGGACAGGAAAGTATTCACCAAAAGGAACTAGGTGTCTTTTTCTGTAATACTGAGTATCTGTTCCATTGAAATACAAAAAACTATTGTAAGATCCATCCATATCATGAGTCGTCTCCAATGCACCTATCGCCAGTGTTTTGTTATTATCTGACAAATATTCTTGCATCGATTGAAAATAATTTTTCAAGTAAACTGTTGAAGCTGGAATTGCAACCTCTGGCCAAATAATGAGCGTGTTATTTTCCGACTCATATGTGGATTTTCTATATATTTCCATTGTTTTTGGAAGTTGTTCTCTTTTCCACTTTTGATCTTGTGCTATTCCACCCTGAATAATGTCTATGGGTATTGGGTTACCAAAGCTATTAGTCCAATCAATCGGCAATATTAGATAACCCAAAATATAAGGAAAAATAAGTGACAGGCTTGCGATAGATTTTTGTTTTTTCAAAAAGAAATATAAGAACGATGAAGATGAAAATAACAAAATCCAGGAAACTCCGTAGACTCCTGTTATAGGAGCGAATGAAATTAAGAACGAGTCAATCTGACTGTAACCAATTGTGAGCCAAGGGAATCCCGAAAAAGCCCAGCCTCTAATCCATTCAATTAATATCCAGACTGATGGCCCAATGATAACGATATATTCATTTTTATGACTGCAAAGATAACTAATAATAAAACCAGCAATTAGAAAATAAGAGGACATCAGAATAACTAAAGCAAACATAAGAAGAATTGCAGCCCATACAGGAGCGCCACCAAAAATATGGACTGATATATACACCCAATAGAGCCCTGACAGGAAGTGCCCCAATCCAAAGAAAAAGAGATATATTGCCGTGTGCTTAGGTGTATATTTTAAACAGAGATAGAATAACGGCACCATAAGCAATGGGACCAATAAAAAAAAATTAAATGGAGCGAAGCAGAGGGTAAACAGAGAACCTATAATGAAGAACAATATACAAACTTTAAACGAGAGGCTGTTGGAATGTCTTTTTTGATATAACGTTCTTAACATAAACTTGAAAAAAATTTAGTTACGATCTTTTTCTACTTCTAATGCTTCAATTCGTCTTCGATGTGTCTTCGTAACCTTAAACTTAAATCCTGAAAATATTAGTTTTTCTCCATTTCTCGGTAAACGACCAAATTCGTTTACAACAAGCCCGCCGATCGTATCATAGGAACTATCGTCAAGATTACATTTGAAATATTCATTAAAATCTTCCAATCTTGTTAAAGCAGGCACATTGTAGGATTTTAACCCTTTGATATTTTTTAAGATCTCAATTTGATCTTGTTCATGAGGATCATGTTCATCATCTATCTCTCCAACAATTTCCTCTATAACATCTTCGATTGTCAATAATCCAGAGATTCCTCCATACTCATCAACTACAACAGCCATATGATTCCTGCTAACACGGAATTCTTTTAACAATGTGTTCAATCTCTTAGATTCTGGAATGATTGATAACGGTCGAATGTATTTCTGTAAAGATATAGTATCATTGTCCCCATTCATGTAATGTCTGAGTAAATCTTTTGCCAGAAGCACACCTATGCTCTCATCAGACTCTTTATTCATGATAGGAAATCTTGAATGACCAGATTTCACAATTGTGCTTAATATTTCTTCTAATGAGTCATCCTCATTGACAACAATCATCTGAGATCTTGGGATCATAACATCGCGAACTTTCATTTCAGCAACATCGAATACACCGGTGAGCATCTCTCTCTCATCTGGATCAATTACACCATTGTTCTCTTGAAATAAATCTTGTATTTCTTCTCGACTGTATGGTTTTCGATTTATTGCCCTAAGAACACGGCGAAATAATGCCATGATTCCAGTGTTTTTTGAGGTTTGTTTGGTTTCTTTCATTTACTGTCTTTAGTATTGAACCTTGCTATAAAAATATCAATCATTATCTATAGAATTTTATTTGTAGGGATCAGCAAAATCTAAGCTTTTACAAATCTGTGTTTCCATTAATTGCATTTTTTTTGTGTGTTTTTCAATTATATGGTCATATCCAAATAAATGGAGAAAACCATGGACACTGATATGGCACCAATGAAAAATTTTCTCTCTATTCAAGTTTTTGGCCTCAGATCCAACAAATTCTGCACAAACAATAACATCACCTAGATGATGCTGATTTATTTCCTCATGGTGCATCATGTCCTCGTAACCTGAAGGAAATGACAATACATTTGTTGCAGTATCTTTTTTACGAAACTTATTATTTAGATCTCGCATGCAATCTGAACCAATTATTTTATAACTCACTTCAAATGACTTTCTTCTTATATCAATATCATGATTGATGAACTCCATGGACCTTTCTAACCACTCCTTTATATTTTTTTTTGAAGGAACAAACTCCTCGCTTATATCGTTGATTATGTCTATTTTGAGGTTTGAGTTTTTATTCATAATGATTCTAAGATTGACTAATTTGAGTCATAAGCTTCAATGATAAGTTTTACCAAATGGTGTCTTACAACATCTTGAGCAGAAAAATAAGTGAAAGAAATATGTTCGATATTTTTTAGAACATTAATACAGTGTTTTAAACCAGATTGTTGTCCTTTAGGTAGATCAATCTGAGTAATATCGCCTGTCACAACAGCTTTCGAACCAAATCCTATTCTTGTCAGAAACATTTTCATTTGTTCAATTGTTGTATTTTGCGCCTCATCAAGAATCAAAAATGACTCATTAAGAGATCGGCCTCTCATAAAGGCAAGAGGAGCAACCTCGATAAGATGTTGTTCAATAAGTTTTGATACTTGATTGGCGCCTAACATATCATAGAGTGCGTCGTACATCGGTCTTAAATACGGATCAACTTTTTGAGACATATCACCTGGGAGAAACCCAAGTCTCTCACCTGCTTCAACTGCTGGCCTGACAAGGACAATTCTTCTGACATCATCGTTCTCAAGTGACTCTATAGCACTAGCAACTGCCAGATAAGTCTTTCCCGTGCCAGCGGGACCTATTCCAATGGTAAGATCATTTTTTTTGATGTTGGAAAGGTAAGCACTCTGATTTTCTCCTCTTGCTCGAATAACTTTGCATGCTGTTTGGATTTGATACTCATTTTTGATTTCAATTTCTTTAGTATTTGTGTCAGATTTTTCTTTATTTTTTTCTATGTCATGCTCTCTCAGAAGAATATGTATTGTTTCTAGATTAATATCTTCATTTTCTGTTATCTCATAGAGTTCCTTTAAGATTATACCAACACTTTTTATAGCTCTCTGTTTACCCTTTACTTGGAGAAGATTCTCTCTAGAATAGATGTCCACTCGAAAATATTTCTCTATTCGCTTTATATTTTCATCGAATTTTCCACACAATTTGGAAAATCTATCATTATCGAAAGGGTACAGCTCAATCTCAAGCGAGGAATTAGTGATATCTTGCATAATGAAGTAGTTGCTTTGCTTTAAATGAAGCTTGACAAACGTCCACGTAATGAGTTGGCCAGTGCTTCCGTTATATCGATGTCTACAAATTCTCCAATTAAAGATCCAGGACCATCAAAATTCACCCAACGATTATTCTCAGTCCTTCCCGTCAGTTGATTCTCGTCTTTTTTTGATTTTTTCTCTACTAGAACTGTCTGTGTAGATCCAACCATTTCTTCACTAATTTTTTTCGCACTCTCTGTGATTTTGGATTGAAGCCGTTGCAATCTTTTTAATTTTGTTTCGTGGTCAACATCATCAGTCATTTCTGAAGCTTTTGTATTTGGACGTGGGCTGTATATGAAACTAAATGATTGATCAAACCCTACTTTGTCTACTAAATTCAAAGTTGCTTCAAAATCTTCTTGAGTTTCTCCAGGAAAACCAACTATGAAATCTGACGATATGCTTATATCAGGTCTAATTAATCTCAATTTTTCTATTCGATCAAGATATCTATCAACTTTATACTTTCTTCTCATTAATTTTAGAATTCTATTGGATCCACTTTGAACGGGAAGGTGAAGATAATTCGCTAATTTCTTATCTTCATAAGCAGCTATTAGATCATCAGTAAATTGAAGAGGGTGAGATGTCGTATATCTGATCCTGTCAATACCATCAATCTCGCAAACCAATTTCAGTAGATCTGCTAACTTAACTTTTGTTTCCTTTTTGTTTTTTGCAAGATAAGCATTGACATTTTGACCCAGCAAATTGATCTCACGAACACCTTTTGAGGCAAGATCTTTAATTTCATCAATAATTTGTTCTGGTGGCCTGCTAACCTCATAGCCTCTTGTTTTTGGAACAACGCAAAAACTACAAATTTTACTGCATCCCTCCATAATAGAGACGAATGCGGAGGCTTTTACGTCTCGAGCTTTTGGAAGCTTGCTAAATTTCTCAATTTTTGGAAATGATATGTCAATTGTTGAAATATCTGATTGAACTGCATCACTGTACATTTTTGGCAGACGATGGAGCGTTTGCGGTCCAAATACCATATCTACATATGGTGCACGATCCAAAATTTTTTCTCCTTCTTGACTGGCAACACATCCACCAACACCTATTGCTAGGTTTGGATTTTCTTTTTTGAGACTCTTCCATCTTCCTAATTGAGAAAAAACTTTTTCCTGAGCTTTTTCTCTTATTGAGCATGTGTTGACCAATAGTAAGTCAGCTTCTTTTTCATTCGATGTTAATTCGAAACCGTGAGACTCTCTGAGGATATCAGCCATCTTATCAGAATCATAAACATTCATCTGACAACCCATGGTTTTAATATATAACTTGTTGCTCATGATTTTAGATCAATTTAAGAAATTAGCAGTAAGCCCTAATCTTTGCTTCATTAATGATGAGATATACTATTATTTAAAAAGGAATGTCATCATCAAAATCATCACTTGTATCTGCATTATCTGATTTTGGTGCACTCTGATTATCATTATTGCTGTATGAAGAGGATTCCGTATTGCCAACTGATCTACCGCCTAACATTTGCATCTCATTTGCTAAGACTTCAGTTGTGTATCGATCGTTACCTTCCTTGTCTTCCCACTTTCGTGTTTGGATCTTACCTTCAATATAGACCTGTGAACCTTTCCTTAAGTATTCAGTTGCTATTTCTGCAAGCCTATTGAACATGACGACCCTATGCCATTCAGTCTTCTCTTTTTGTTCGCCTGTTTGTTTATCTTTCCAAGTTTCATTCGTAGCAATACTCAAATTTGCAACTGCTGCATTACTCGGTGTATAGCGAGTATCAGGATCTTGTCCCAATGTTCCCACTAAAATTACTTTGTTTACTCCTCTTGCCATATTTACACCCAAATATATAAATAAATAATAATACTAGATATTTTATAAAAATTCGTCACAAATTATTTACTTTGTAAGATTTTATTTACGTCTTTATTTTTACAAATCTCCTCGGAACGCGAACATAATAAAAAACCAGACAAATATAATAATCGTTAATAATAGATGAGCTTGTGAAGGCTCAAATAATCCAATAAGAATACCACCAATTAATCCTCCAAAAAATGCACCTAAAAATTGGCAACTGGAGAATACTCCTAATGTGGCACCCTTGATTCCTTTTTTTGAAAATATTGAAATCCTAGATGGTAGTGTTGCCTCCAAGTAGTTAAATGAAATAAAAAAAACTAATAAACTTGAAAAGAGAAGCAAAGATGAGTCCTCTCCTATAATTAAAACAATCTGACTGAATAGGAGCGATGCTATTGGATAAATTAGACTCATTTTTTTCTTTTTCCTGTCATCATTCATTATCAATGGCCCACTGAATATCAATGATACAATGAGAGATGACATGTAAAATTTCCATTGGTTTTCTGTTGATACATTAAACTCACTTATCATCATGAATGGAAAAATAACAAAAATTACTGTCAGCACAAGATGCAGAAAAAATATATTAATGTTACACAATAAAATAGGTCTTTTTATTAGCTCACCTATATCAAGAGGAGGATGATAATTGAGACGTTTAACATTAGGCATAGCTACCAAAATGAAAATGGATAAAGTTGACATAAAAACTGCGATAATAAAGAGAGATCTGACGCCAAAATGTGATGAAATAATTGGTCCTAACATTAAAGATAATAAAAAAGAAGCACCTATTCCGACACCGAAAATTGCCATGGATTTTGTCCTGACGCTATCTCTTGTAACGTCACTCAAAAGTGCACTCAATGTGGCTGATATTGCTCCTGCACCTTGCAAAAGCCTGCCTAGTATCAAGCCAATAATAGTCTCGCTGTAAAAAGAGATGAGAGAGCCAAAAATAAAAATTATTAATCCAAAAAATATTACTGGTTTCCTGCCAATCTTGTCAGAAAAAAAACCGAATGGTATCTGAAGTAAAGCTTGAGTTAGACCGTATGCACCCACTGATAATCCAATCAATATTGGCGTAGCACCATCCAAATTACTTGCATATATCGAAATTACTGGAAGCAAAGAAAACAATCCAAACATTCTCAACATTGCAATAAGCGCGATTAGCAATACTTGTCGTATTTCACTTGTTTGCATGTAGGTGTTATTGTCTTGATTAGTTTCCATTAGAAAGACTGTTTGTATTTATAAGATATTGAAAATTCTGAGAATATTTTAATTATTCTATTTTCCTTGAAATCAAAAATATTCTTTTTTAAGAATCTTTAATTTTATTTTTTTGTGTCTTTGATCTGTATCACTCTGAAGATGTATATTAGCAGGTTGGTCATTATATTTGATACAAAAAAATTATGAAATCGATAGACATACGTGGCGCGAGAACGCACAACTTAAAGAATGTTGAAATCAGTCTCCCAAGAGGTAAATTAATTGTTTTCACTGGGCTCTCTGGTTCAGGAAAGTCATCACTAGCTTTTGACACAATATATGCTGAAGGCAGAAGACGTTATGTTGAATCATTGTCCACATATGCAAGACAATTCTTATCTGTAATGGAGAAACCCGACGTAGACTACATTAATGGTCTATCACCAGCAATTTCAATAGAGCAGAAATCAACATCACATAATCCCAGATCTACTGTGGGTACAGTTACTGAGATGTATGATTATTTGAGATTATTATTTGCGAGAACCGGTATTCCACATTGCCCTCAGCACAAGACAAAACTTGAAGCACAGTCCATAAGCGAAATGGTTGATAAAACACTTACATTCAGTGAGGGAACTGCAATGGTATTGCTCGCTCCAGTTGTTAAAGAGAGAAAGGGAGAACATCTACAACTGATGAGGAATTATTTAACTCAAGGTTTCATCCGCGCGAGAATTAATGGCGAAATAATAGAATTGAGTGACCCCCCCTCACTTGATCGCAATAAGAAACACACCATAGAGATCATTGTTGATAGATTCAGAGTAAAAAAAGACATGAAACAAAGGCTTGCGGAATCATTTGAGACGGCTCTGAAACTCTCAGATGGAGTGGCTCATATTTCAGTAGATTGTCCTAATACTTCTGAGGATATCGTTTTCTCGGATAAATTTGCATGTAATATATGTGGTTATAGTCTCTCTGAGCTTGAACCGAGATTATTCTCATTTAATAATCCTGTTGGCGCATGTCAAGATTGCGATGGCCTGGGTGTAAAACAATTCTTTGATCCTGATAAAGTGGTGGTTAATGAAAACTTATCGTTAGCAGGAGGTGCAATCAGAGGAAGAGATCGTAACACTGGTTACTATTTCAGTATGATCAAAAGTCTCGCAAATCACTATAAATTTGACGTTGAGATACCGTATAAAGATCTGAGTAAAAAAATTAAAAAAATTCTCCTATTTGGAAGCGGAAACGAGAAGATAAGGTTCTCTTATGCAAGTTTCAGAGGAAGAAAAATGAGCATAAAAAAAACGCATGCCTTTGAGGGAATAATTCCAAACCTTGATAGAAGATATCATGAGACTGAATCAAATTCGGTCAGGGATGAATTGGGCAAATATTTAAACACACAAATTTGTCCAAATTGTGATGGCACTAGATTAAATATCTCAGCAAGAAATGTGTTAATTGACGATTTGTCTCTTCCGGAGATCAGTGCAATGTCAGTTGAGGAGGCAAAGGAGCACTTTAAAAATATTGTTATTACTGGATGGAGATCTGAAATAGCGAAAAAAATTACAAAAGAAATTAGTTCGAGGCTAAATTTCTTGAGTGATGTTGGTTTGGATTATCTGACCATTAATCGGAGTGCAGATACACTCTCGGGTGGAGAAGCCCAAAGAATTAGGTTGGCGAGTCAGATAGGATCTGGTTTGGTAGGCGTTTTATATGTCCTTGATGAGCCATCGATTGGACTTCATCAAAGAGATAATCAAAAATTATTAAAGACACTAACCTATCTGCGCGATCTGGGTAACACAGTTATAGTCGTTGAGCATGATCAAGAAGCAATTATGGTATCAGATCATGTTGTTGATATTGGACCGGGTGCAGGTGTGCACGGTGGCTATATTGTTGCTTCTGGATCTCCCAATGAAATTAAAAATCACCCGAAGTCAATTACTGGAGATTATCTCTCTGGAAGAAAAAAAATTGCTTTACCAAAAAAAAGAGAAGAGATTGATCCTGATAAAACTATCACAATAAAAGGTGCCTCTGGAAACAATCTGAAGTCAATTGATGTATCAATCCCAATTGGTCTGATGACCTGTGTTACCGGTGTTTCAGGTTCTGGTAAATCAACTCTAATTAATGAAACCTTGTATAAAGCCGTAGCAAATATTTTAAATAAATCCAATCAAAATGCAGCTCCCTATGCCGATTTACATGGAATTAAGCATATTGAAAGAATAATAAATATCAGTCAGAGTCCCATTGGAAGGACGCCTAGATCAAATCCAGCAACCTATACTGGCTTATTCACCCCAATAAGAGATCTTTTTGCTGGAACGCAAGAATCAAGATCAAGAGGCTATCTACCTGGGAGATTTAGCTTTAATGTAAAAGGTGGAAGATGTGAAAACTGTCAAGGTGATGGAGTTATAAAGGTAGCAATGCACTTCTTACCAGATGTATATGTTTCCTGCGATACATGCAATGGAGAAAGATATAACAGAGAAACTCAAGAAATATTGTATAAAGGAAAAAATATAAGCGAAATATTAAACATGACAGTAGAAGATGCATCTTATTTTTTTAAAAATATCCCCGCCATATATAGTAAAATTGAGACTCTCATGGCTGTAGGTCTCTCGTACATCAAACTCGGTCAAAATGCTACCACACTCTCGGGTGGAGAAGCGCAAAGAATAAAGCTTGCTAGGGAGCTATCGAAGAGAAACAGTGGGAATACTTTATATATTCTAGATGAACCGACTACTGGTTTACACTTTCATGATATAAGTCTTCTTCTTAATGTGCTCCATAGATTACGTGACAAAGGAAATACTATTGTGGTCATAGAGCATAACCTTGACGTAATAAAAACTGCAGACTGGATTATTGATATAGGTCCAGAGGGAGGTGAAGGTGGTGGAAAAATTGTTGGAATCGGAACGCCTGAAGATCTGGCGAAAAACAAAACCTCTTTCACAGGTGAATATCTGAAACCACTGCTATAGATGAGAAAATGATCATAATCTCTCGGCTTTATAAATCACAACAGGGTTATCCAGCATCTGCCCCTGAACATAAATATTCTCCGTTTTTTTTTCTGATGGGAGTAGATTAATTTTTCTCACAATATCCATACCAGATATAACTCGACCAAAAGCTGAAAATCCAAGTCCATCTTTATTTCTTGTACCGCCAAAATCAAGTCCTTTTTGGTCTCCAATACATATGAAAAAATCTGAAGTGGCAGTGTCAACCTCATATCTACTCATTGAAATTGTTCCATCTATATGACTTAATCCAGTGATGTCTGTAGACTCATGTTTTATTGCTGAAAATGGTTTTATTCTGTCACCTATTCCGCCCTGAATAACTTCTATTTTTGGAGTTCCATTATCATTTTTTATTGTCACAGTTCTGTAGAATGAACTTCCATCATAAAAACCTTCATCAAGGTGACGAAGAAAATTATTTGCAGTGATTGGAGCCTTATCACTATATAATTCAATAAAAATATCACCCTGTGAAGTCCTAAGTGCGACGTTTTTCTTTTTTGCTACATCTGAGATTGTGGCAGATGAAAAAAATGTCAGAATTATCTCAAATAAAATGAAGTATTTAATTTTACTAGAGACAGACATTAAATGATCTCCTGAATAAACTCAGTTCGTTCCAAATAACCTATCACCGGCATCGCCTAAGCCGGGTACAATATAATTATTTTCATTTAAATGACTGTCTATGGAGGCTGTGTAGATCATAACATCTGGATGTTTGCTTTCCACTGCCGTTATTCCTTCAGGACAAGAAACAATGCACATCACCACTATATCTTTAATTTTTTTCTTTTTTAATGTATCGATAGCGGCTATGGTTGATCCTCCTGTTGCCATCATTGGATCAATAATTAAATGCAAACCGTTCTCTGGTATATCTGGAATATTTTCATAGTAACTCTGAGGTGTTGCAGTTTTTTCATCCCTGAACATCCCCAAAAAACCCACGCGAGAATTAGGCATAATAGATAAGACACCATCAAGCATTCCTAGCCCAGCTCTGAGGATTGGTATGACGATAATCTCTCCTTTAATTTTCTTACATGTTGCCTTGGCAATTGGTGTTTGGACCTCATGCTCTACAAGATCCAAGTTTTCCAATGCTTTATAAGAGAGAAGTTGAGTAATCTCAGAAATTAATTCACGAAACTTAACTATTGGTTGACCAACAGATCTTAATTCTGCAAGTTTATGCTGGATACATGGATGGTCGACTTCAACATGCATGGTTTTTCCTTTTTGAGATTAAATTTTATGCGAGTTTTAATCCATTTTTAACTTTTTTGTCAGGAACAGCAAGAATCACTGTGCCGTCGTCTTGGATAAATCCTGTAATCAAGCACTCTGAAAAGAATGGGCCAATTTGTTTTTTAGGAAAGTTTATGACCGCACAAACCTGTTTTCCGATTATGTTCGATGGGTCGTAATGATCAGTTATTTGAGCTGAGGATTTCTTCACCCCAACACGGGCACCAAAATCAATTTCTAACTTTAGGGCTGGCTTAATAGCTTCTTCAAAAATCTCCGCATTTATAATTGTTCCAACCCTGAGATCGACACGTTCAAATTCTTCCCATTTTAGGTCATTCATAAGACTCCAATCTAACTATCAAGATATCTCTGCTACCTCAGATATGAGGCGCCATTCAAATCTATCACTGTCCCAGATGCATAATCAATTCCATCAATTGAAAGCATCATAACTGCATTAGCTATCTCTTCTGGCTTTCCAGCCCTCTTCATTGGACTTTGATTTATTATTGATTTTCCTTCTGGACCAGACAAAATTTCATTTGTCATATCTGTCTCAACGAAACCTGGAGCTACCGCACCAACAAAAATATTATAAGGAGCGAGTGCCACAGCCAATGATTGACTTAATGAATTCAACCCAGCCTTACTGGCTCCATAAGCAGGAGCATTTGGCTCGCCTCGATATGCACCACGCGAAGAAATATTTATTATTTTTCCTTTCTTTTCTTTTATAAAATGTTTTGCGCTATAAAAACATACATTTGCTGGCCCAATAAGATTGGTATCAATGGTCAATTGCCAGCTATTTTTCCATTCTCGGAAGCTCATATTATCGATTGGATGATCGATAAAAATACCCGCGTTGTTTATCAAAATATCTAGTCCATCCATTATAGTTATGGCATCTATAACGGCTTTTTCTGTTTGCTCATCGTTTCTCAGATCTAACTCTAAACACTGATGACCTTCTCCACTGAGTTTACTCAATGTCTCGTTTGCAATATCTCTCTTTTTGTAATAGGTAAAGATCACCTGGGCACCATTATTAGCGAAGGTCTTTGAAATTGACCTTCCTATACCCCTTGATCCGCCTGTTACCAGAACTTTTTTACCCTTCAGCAAGTCCATATTACTATTCAATCAAGCCTTCCATAAAATGTCATTCGAGAGGTTTCAGATAAAGATATATTTGGCTCAGAGTTATATGCCAGCACTGCTAATATTCTTGTTTTTTTTCCCTCTACTGGTGTTACCCTATGAATTGAATTTTTTCCCCTAAATAATACAAGTGTCCCAGAATTCATAGTTAAGGTGTCATAGCTCATCTGATTTTTTAATAATTTGTCCACTCCATCATAATTCATGTCCTCTTTATAACTATCACGAAAATCTCTAACGTATTGAAATTCTCCACCAGATTCTGGCTGTTGTATAAGAAGGGTGACAGCAAAAGATGAATTATCAAAATGCCAGCCAAGCTCTTGGCCCTCTGATGCAAAATGAATATTTACGGATGAAAGTTTATCCTCATATTCGTAGAGATTCTTTTCGCCCACAACACTAGCTACGAATCGTTTAAAAATGTCAGAACGGTAAAGTAATTTCAAATAAGAGTCATTAGGTATCTGATCATCAGTTATACATCCTTTTGAGGACACCACAAGACGATTCCTGGGATGATCAGATGGAAAATCTTTATCATGTGGCATGATATAAACACTGTGCTCTTGCCTGCAGTAATAAGCATGTTCCTGATTTTTTATACTTTCATCAATAAGGTTACTCACCACACTTTCTGTTAAGAAACCTGGTAATACTATACTTCCATCACGGTTGATGTTCATCCTGCAAGAATTGATAAAGCTACTATCGCTAAGAGGATATTTATTAAAATCAATTACTGAGTTAATGTCTTTTTCATGGCTTGTTTTCATTTTGATCATAAACAAATTATTTTAAATTTAATCTTCTTATGCCTACTGCATCCCTTATTTCTTCCATATAGGGTACTGAGATCTCTCTGGCTTTTTCCGCCCCTTTTTGGAGCTCATCTTCAATTTTTTTTGGATTAGCAATCAATTTTTGATAATTTTCTCTGGCTGGTTTCAACTGATCGTTTATGCACTCATATAATATTTTTTTCATCTCTCCCCATGCTATACCTTGTGAATAGAGATTTTTAACATTTTCAGTTTCTTCAGGACTTGAGAATGCCTGATAAATATCATATAAAACAGAATCATGAGTAACCTTTGGGATACCTGGTTCAAGACTATTAGTTTTTATTTTCATTATTAATTTTTTTAGTTTTTTTTCATCTGAAAACAACGGAATAACATTATCATAACTTTTGCTCATTTTTCTTCCGTCAAGTCCGGATAAAGTTGCTGTATCCTCACTTATTACTGCCTCTGGCACAACTAAAATATTTCCATACTTATGATTGAATCTTTGCGCAATATCTCTCGTCATTTCAATGTGTTGTTTTTGGTCTCTGCCAACAGGCACATGTGTTGATTTGAACATGAGAATATCAGCGGCCATAAGTATCGGATAACTATATAGCGCCATATTGATTCCTTTATCATTATCCTGAGCACCTGATTCAATATTATTTTGCACCTGTGCTTTATAAGAATGTGCTCTATTCATTAAACCCTTCGCCGTCATACTCGTAAGAATCCAAGTTAACTCAGGAATTTCATGAATGTCAGATTGACGATAAAAATATGCATTATTTATGTCCAAACCAAGTGCTAGCCAAGCAGCTGATATTTCCAATGTGGATTTAGCTATTCTATCAGGGTTTCCTGCCTTCGCTAAAGCGTGAAGATCTGCTAAAAAATAAAAATTATCTTTCGTTCTATCCATACTAGCCTGAATTCCAGGACGGATTGCGCCCACAAAGTTACCAATATGAGGAGTTCCCGTAGTTGTGATTCCTGTCAGATATATTTCTTTTTTCATGATATTTTTTATTATGATTTAAAATACATCATAGTTATAGTCGGCTTTTTCATCAAATGTATCATCATTATGTTTTCATCAATCATGGACATGACTCAGTTAAGATGATTATGAATACATCTTTATTTCAATGATATATAAATTCAAAGTTTTGAATCTATATCTTAGTTAGGAAAATGAGACTAACTTGATTCAGACTTATCCGTCTCTTGACTATCTTGGTTATTTTCTGGAATATCGAGTAACTGAACCAATGCCATAGGTGCCGCATCTCCTGCCCTAGGACCTAATTTTAGAATTCGCAAGTATCCTCCAGGTCTTTTTTCAAAACGAGGTCCTATCTCATTGAATAATTTACCAGTCACTACTTTATCTCTGAGTTGATTGAAAATAATTCTTCTATTGGCAACACTATCTTTTTTAGATCTAGTTATGATTGGCTCAACAACCCTTCTGAGCTCTTTAGCTTTTGGAACAGTTGTTTTGATAGTTTCATTCATTAGTAGTGAAACTGACATATTTCTATACATAGCTTTTCTATGTGAACTAGTCCGACCTAATTTTCGACCAATTTTTCTGTGACGCATATTACTTTCTCAAGTTAATTACCCAAAAGTTTACTGGGCTAAGTTTGAAGGAGGCCAATTTTCAAGCTTCATGCCAAGTGATAGGCCATTACTCTCCAATATCTCCTTAATTTCAGTTAGTGATTTTTTTCCAAGATTGGGTGTTCTTAATAACTCTACTTCAGTTTTTTGAACAAGATCACCAATATACATTACTTCTTCAGCTTTAAGACAATTTGCAGAACGAACGGTCAATTCAAGCTCATCAACAGGGCGAAGTAGTGCTGGATCAATTTGATCCTCTTCATCCTCGACAGCTTCCTCTTCAGTCTCAAGATCCACAAAAACGGATAGCTGGTCTTTAAGGATGCTTCCTGCGTGCCTTATAGCTTCCTCAGGATCTATTGTGCCATTTGTTTCAATATCAAAAATTAGCTTATCGAGATCAGTTCTCTGTTCAACTCGAGTTGCCTCAACATCGTAAGAGACTCTGTGAATTGGGCTAAATGAAGCATCAAGATGCAGTCTTCCTATTGGTCCTGCTTCCTCTTCAAAAACTGGACCTCTAATGGCTGGACGATATCCTCGCCCTTTTTCTACAAGGAGTCTCATCGAAATACTTCCAGAACTTGAGAGATTTGCAATAACAATATCAGGATTCATTATTTCAACATCATGATCTAGAGTTATATCAGCACCTGTTATAACACCAGGTCCTTCCTTAGATATGGAGAGTTCTGCTGAGTTTCTACCATGAAGACAGACAGCAACTTTTTTCAGATTTAGTAATATCTCAACGACATCTTCTTGAACACCTTCGATGCTGGTGTACTCGTGAAGAACGCCGTCTATTTCAGCTTCAACTATTGCCGTTCCTGGCATTGAAGATAATAGTATACGCCTCATTGCATTACCAAGCGTATGCCCGTATCCACGTTCGAAAGGCTCAATTACTACCTTTGCCTGCCACTCATTAGATGATACAACTTTGACGTTTCGTGGCTTTAAAAATTCATTAACTGATTCATGCATGGGATATACCCCTCCTAACTATTTCGAGTACAACTCGACAACTAAATTTTCGTTTATATCGGGAAGAATATCTTCTCGACCTGGTAATGACTTTAAAATTCCTGACATTTTTTTTGTATCAACTTCAACCCAATCAGGAAGACCTATCTGTTGTGAAATTTCAATGGCACTTTTTATTCTTAATTGCTTTTTCGATTTTTCTTTTATAGAAATTGCATCACCTGCAGATACTTGTGCAGACGGGACATTAACAATTGATCCATTGACCTCAACGCTTTTATGACTCACTAGCTGTCTTGCTTCTGCTCGTGTAGCGGCATAGCCCATCCGGTAGACAACATTATCGAGCCTCCCTTCAAGAAGGGTCAGTAGATTCTCACCGGTAGAACCTTTCTGTTGTGCTGCTTTTTTGTAGTAATTTCTGAATTGGCGCTCAAGAACTCCATACATTCTTCTTAATTTTTGCTTTTCTCTGAGTTGAAGACCATAATCTGAGCTTCTGGGACGACGCTGAGCATTCCCACCAGGAGGTGTTTCAAGCTTGCACTTAGATTCAAGAGGTCTGATACCGCTCTTGAGAAAAAGGTCAGTTCCTTCTCTTCTAGATAATTTACATTTTGGTCCAATATATCTTGCCATATTATTTTCCTTATACTCGACGCTTTTTTGGTGGCCTACATCCATTGTGTGGAATTGGGGTCACATCTTCTATATTTTGTATTTTTAATCCAAGTGCATTTAAAGCTCTTACAGCAGATTCTCTTCCCGGACCTGGACCTCTGACACGAACATCTACATTTTTCACACCAAACTCTTGAGCAGCTCGACCTGCTTTATCGGAGGCAACCTGGGCAGCGAAAGGAGTAGATTTCCTCGAACCTCTAAATCCACACCCTCCTGAAGTTGCCCAAGATAGGGCATTTCCTTGCCGATCAGTTATTGTGATGATCGTGTTATTGAATGAAGCATGAATATGAGCAATCGCGTCAACAACGTGCTTTTTCCCTTTCTTTTTACTTTTTTCTGCCATTATTTTTCCTAATAGATTTATCTTTTTATAGGTCTTCTTGGTCCTTTTCGTGTTCGAGCATTTGTCTTGGTTCTCTGACCTCTCAAAGGCAAGCCCTTTCTGTGTCTGATTCCTCTAAAACAACCTAGATCCATTAATCTTTTTATATTCATTGAAGACTCTCTTCTTAAATCGCCTTCTACAGTATATTTAGCAACAGCTTCTCTTAATGAAGAAACTTCAGATTCGGCTAAGTCTTTAACTTTCATTTCTGGTTTTACTCCGGCAGTATCACAAATTAACTGCGCTCTTGACTGACCTACACCATAGATTGCTGTCAATGCGACGACTATATGCTTGTGTGAGGGGATATTTATACCTGCTATTCTAGCCACTGATTTCTACCTTTTTAATTTTTAACCTTGTCTTTGTTTATGCCGTGCATCAGAGGAACAAATTACTCTAACTACACCTTTGCGACGAATAATCTTACAATTTCTACACATTTTTTTTACAGACGCTCTAACTTTCATTTTATTCTGCCCCAAATTCCCGAATTATCTTCGATAATTCCTTAAATTAGCTTTTTTCATCATGCCATCATACTGGTGACTCATCGCATGAGCCTGCAATTGAGACATAAAATCCATTGTTACAACAACCAAAATTAGTAGCGATGTTCCACCGAAATTAAAAGGCATGCTCGGATAAAACATTCGGAATATTTCAGGGAGCAAACAAACAGATGCCACATACATAGCTCCCCAAAAGGTAATTCTTGTCAAAACTTTATCAATATAATCGGCAGTTTGAGCACCAGGTCTGATGCCAGGAACAAAAGCCCCTGAACGCTTGAGATTATCGGCAGTTTCCTTTGAGTTAAATACAAGAGCTGTATAGAAAAAACAGAAAAATATTATCATTACTGCATAGAGAAGGACATATATCGGTTGGCCTGGACCGAGATTAGCTCCAACCGTTTGAAGCGCCTCCTGAACTGCATTGGGGTTTGATGATTGACCAAAAAACTGAGCGATTGTCGCCGGAAAGAGAAGAATACTTGATGCGAATATAGCTGGGATAACTCCAGACATATTTATTTTGAAAGGAAGATGTGTATTTTGACCTTGGAACATTTTTCTACCTTGTTGTCTTCTCGCATAGTTCACAGCAATTCTTCTTTGCGCTCTTTCCATGTAAACCACAAATAATATCGCGGCAACAAACACTATTAATAATAGTATCGCAGTAGCTGATGACATCTCACCATTCCTAACTAATTCTGCTGTTCCTGCAATTGCTGCTGGAAGACCAGCAATAATACCAGCAAGAATGATCATTGATATTCCATTTCCAATTCCACGCTCAGTAATTTGCTCACCCAACCACATTAGAAACATCGTTCCTGTAACAAGGGTAATACAGGCTGTAATTAAGAAAAATAGGCCAGGATTGACCACCACCCCGGGTTGACTCTGAAGCCACGAAGCTGCCGCAATTGATTGAAATAGTGATAAAAAGACTGTCCCATATCTGGTGTATTGAGTAATCTTTCTTTTCCCTGATTCACCCTCTTTTCGTAATTGCTGCATAGAAGGAATTATCATGCTAGACATTTGCATTATAATTGACGAGGATATGTAAGGCATTATTCCAAGAGCGAAAATTCCAAATCTAGATAAGGCTCCTCCTGAGAATAAATTAAATAGAGCTAGCATATTGCCAGCTTGCTGATCAAAAAAGGCTGCTAGAGCTGCTGGATCAACACCAGGGACAGGAATAAAAGTTCCAGCTCGGAAAATTATTAGCGCACCCACGAGAAAAAGAAAGCGCGATCTTAATTCGCTGCCCTTATTTGTGGCACCCATGCTATTTCCCATTTTATTATTTCTTTTTCTTGCCATAACGAGCTATTTATAATTATTTGTTAATCCTCAACTGAACCGCCAGATGCTTCAACTGCTGATCTAGCTGCATTTGTATAATTGAGACCTTTTGTTTTAACTGCTTTTTTTAACTTTCCAGATAAAATCACCTTCACTTTTTTGGTATTTTTTGGAACCAGTTTCAATTTTTTTAAGACATCCATATCTATGATTTCGACGTTTGGTATTGCTAGTTCATGAAGTCTGAGTTCTGCTGAAATTCTTGAGACCCTGGACGTAAATCCTCTTTTTGGCAGCCTTCTCTGAAGTGGCATTTGCCCACCTTCGAAACCAACCTTGTGATAACCCCCTGATCGAGCATGTTGGCCTTTTTGTCCACGACCTGACGTTTTACCTTGGCCAGCAGAGTGTCCTCTACCTAACCTTTTAGAATTTTTTTTGGCCCCTTTTGATGGCCTTAATGTATTTAATTTCATTTCATTTCCTCGACTGAAATCAAATAAGATATTTTGTTGATCATCCCACGATTTTCAGGTGTATCGTCAATCAGTACGGTTTGCCTTATCTTTTTGAGGCCGAGGCCAGCAATGCATGCTTTATGTGATTTCAGCCTCCCATGCTTGCTTTTATCTAAGGTTACTTTAATTTTTTTATTTTCAGTCATTATTGATTCTCACTGGTAAAATCACGCAACAATTTCTTTAACTTTTTTGCCACGTTTTTTTGCAATCTGTTGTGGCGAGTGAATATTTTTAAGTGCAGAAACTGTTGCTTTCACAACATTAATCGCATTTCTTGAACCATAACTTTTTGCCAGCACATTTTTTACTCCAACACATTCAAAAATTGCCCTCATCGCACCACCAGCGATAATACCTGTTCCTTCAGATGCGGGCTGCATGTATACAAGAGTTGCTCCATGTTTTCCTTTTTTTGCATACTGTATGGTGTCATTAATGATATTGATCTTGAATAATTCTTTTCTAGCTGATTGCATGGCTTTTTGAATAGCAATGGGAACCTCTCGAGCTTTACCATAACCGAACCCTACTTTTCCATTTCCATCCCCAACGACAGTAAGTGCCGTAAAACCAAACTGGCGACCACCTTTCACTACTTTTGCTACCCTATTTACTGCGACTAATTTCTCAATTAAATCGTCTGATGTAACTGCCTGTTCATTTCTTGCCATAGTTTTTTTCCAATTTTCCAGATTATTCTAAAATTTTAATCCAGCTTCTCTTGCTGCTTCAGCCAACGCTTTTATTCGCCCATGATAGAGGAATCCAGATCTATCGAAAGCTACTGTTTCTATACCAATTTTCTTAGCTTTGTCCGCTATTAGTTTTCCAACATAAGATGCAGCACCGATGTTTCCGGTGACCTTCAGATCTTTTCTCACTTTTTTCTCAATAGTAGACGCTGTTGTCAGAATCTTATCTCCATTAGGATCAATTATTTGCGCATATATGTGTTTTGGAGTTCTGTGTACAGATAATCGATTCATTTCGAGCCGCCTGATCTTCGCGCGAGACTTTCTTGCTCTTCTTAATCTGTTCTGTTTCTTATTTAACTTCATCTTGATCTCTTTAATTTTTATTTCTTTTTGGCTTCTTTAATTACAACATTTTCATCAGCATATCTTACGCCTTTTCCCTTATATGGCTCGGGCGGTCTGAATCTTCGGATCTCAGCGGCAACTTGCCCTACCCTTTGCTTATCTGTTCCTTTAACTAATATTTCAGTCTGGCTTGGTGTTTCTATTTGTATGCCTTCGGGAACGTCATAAACAACAGGATGAGAGAACCCAAGAGTAAGATTAAGTTTTTTTCCTTGGGATTGAGCTCGATATCCGACGCCTACAAGTTCCAATTTCTTTTCAAATCCCTGTGATACCCCTTGTACCATATTTGCTATAAGGGCTCTGGTTGTTCCTGAGATAGCTAATGAGAATTTGGATTTTGATCTTGGTTGGACTTTGAAAGCATCGTCTTGTTTTTCAAGCTGGACCTCATTATTAATTTCCATTGAAAGTGAGCCCTTAGATCCCTTCATCATAAGAGTTTGCCCTGATATATTGATTTCTATATCTTTTGGAATAATAACTGGTTCTTTTGCAATTCTAGACATAATTTTAACTCTTTATTAAAAGACTATGAAACAGTGCAGATAATCTCTCCACCTATACCTTTTTCTCTGGCTTCACGGTCGCTCATCACACCAGCTGAGGTTGATATTATTGCTACCCCAAGCCCTCCAAGTACTTTCGGCAAGGACTCTTTGTCTTTATATATCCTCAGTCCTGGTTTACTGCCTCTCTCAATACTCTCGATTACAGGTAAGCCCTCGTGATATTTTAATCCTATCATTAGGTATTTTTTTACCTGATCGTCATTTACTTCAAAATCATCGATGTAGCCTTCCCTTTTCAAGACTTCTGCGATTGATATTTTTAATGATGATGAAGGAATGCTTACACTGTTTTTATTAGAACTCTGTGCATTGCGAATTCTTGTCAACATATCTGAAATTGGATCGCTCATAGTCATAATATTTTCCTTGTTACCAGCTCGCTTTAGTCAAACCTGGAATTTCGCCTCTCATAGCTGATTCTCTTAGTTTATTTCTTCCCAAACCAAATTTTCTATATACTCCGTGCGGCCTACCCGTTATCGCACATCTTTTTCTCAATCGAGAAGGACTGGAATCTCTTGGCATCTTGTTCAATTTCTTTTGAGCCAACTCTCTTTCTTCATCACTTGAATTTACGTTTCTAATGATCTGTTTTAGAGATGATCTCTTAGCTGAGTATTTCTCAACCATTCTAATTCGTTTTTGCTCTCTTTCGATCATTGCTTTTTTGGCCATTATTTCTTCTCTTTAAAGTTTTTTATTGGTTACTGGTATCTTTATCGTCATCGACATTCTTTTGAGTTTCTTTTGTGTTATCTTCTATGATTTCTGTATTCTGACTCGATGAAGCTATGCCTTTGAATGGGAAGTTGAATGCTCTTAGTAATGCCCTCCCTTCATCTGGATTTCTTGCTGAAGTCGATATTGTTATATCCATACCTCTGATTGTGTCAATTTGGTCATAATTGATTTCAGGAAATATAATTTGCTCTGAGATACCCATACTATAATTTCCTTGCTTATCAAACGATTTTGGGTTGAGACCCCTAAAATCTCTTATTCTTGGTATCGCTATAGTGACTAAACGATCAAGAAACTCATACATTCGAGACCTTCTGAGTGTCACTTTGCAACCAATTGGATAACCATCTCTGATTTTAAAACCAGCGACTGATTTTTTTACAATTGTTTTTACAGGTTTTTGACCTGCGATCTGTTCCATATCCTTTAAGGCGTTATCCAGAATCTTCTTATCCGCGACTGCCTCTCCAACACCCATATTGAGCGTAATTTTAGTTATCCTAGGAACCTCCATAGGATTACTTAGATTGAGTTCATTCTGAATCTTTTTTCTTAACTCTTTGTTGTATTGTTGTTCTAATCTTGCCATCTCATTGTTCCGTGGATATAGAATTTATATATCTATGGTTTTACCTGTTTTTTTAAAAATTCTTACTTTCTTGCCATCTTTTTCAGTTTTAATTCCAACTTTTTCGGGCTGTTCGTTTTCTGCATTCCAAATCATCACATTTGAGATGTCGATTGGCATTGTTTTATCAATAATTCCACCTTCTACACCAGCATTAGGATTTGGTTTTGTATGTTTTTTTACAATATTTATTCCTTCTACAAGAACTTTTTGTTTACCTATGATTTCAACGATTGTTCCTCTTCTTCCTTTATCTTTTCCAGAAGTAACAAAAACCTCATCACCACGTTTAAGTTTATTCATAATCTAACCTTCCAATAATTCAGAGAACTTCTGGTGCCAATGAAATAATTTTCATAAACTTTTTCGACCTTAACTCTCTAGTAACTGGTCCAAATATTCTGGTTCCTACTGGCTCCAATCTGGAGTCGAGGATTACTGCAGCATTCCCATCAAATCTAATTAATGATCCGTCGTTTCTTCGGACACCTTTTGCCGTTCTGACGACAACAGCATTATATATTTCACCTTTTTTTACTTTTCCTCTTGGTATTGCATCCTTTACGGTGACTTTTATAACATCACCGATAGCAGCATATCTTCGCTTTGAGCCTCCCAAAACTTTTATGCACTGAACTCTTTTGGCACCTGAGTTATCTGCAGCATCCAATACTGTTTGCATCTGAATCATGATTTTTTGCCATTTTTATAAATTGATGTATTCATTATTTTAAAAAGCTATTAACCTGAAATATCCTCATTAACTTGAACGACTCTCCAAGATTTGTTTTTAGAGATCGGCTTGCAGGGGCTAATTGATACTGAATCGCCCTCTTTGTAAATGTTTTCAGGATCATGAGCCATTACTTTTGTTGAGCGTCTAATGTATTTTCCATAAATTGGATGTTTAATTAACCTTTCAATTAATACTGAAATAGTTTTATCCATTTTGCTGCTGATGACTTTTCCAACAATAGGTCTCCGTACTATAGTTAATTTGTCTTCTGTCTCACTCATAATAGTTTCCGTCTATTCTTTTATTTGATTTATCTTTGTTTTAACACGTGCAATCTCCTTCCTCACACGCTTATGCTCATGATTTCTTGATAGCTGACCTGTCATTTGCTGAACCCTGAGATTAAACTGCTCTTTTCTGAGGATTAACAGCTCTTCTTGTAGTTCGTTCTTCTCTTTATTATTCTTTGACATTTACATGACCTGCCTAGACACAAAAGTTGTAGAAAAAGGCAGCTTAGCAGAAGCTAGTTTAAATGCCTGTCTAGCAACTTCTTCAGAAACTCCTTCCATTTCGTATAACACTTTTCCAGGTTGTATTTGACATACCCAGTACTCAACATTTCCTTTACCTTTACCTTGTCTTACTTCAAGAGGTTTTTTTGTAATTGGTTTATCCGGAAAAACACGTATCCATATTTTTCCACCTCTCTTGATATAGCGTGTCATTGCTCTTCTCGCAGCTTCAATCTGTCTTGCAGTCAGTCGGCCTCTATCGGTTGCTTTTAAACCATACTCACCAAATGACACAGAGCTACCTCGCAATGCAAGACCTCTATTACGGCCTTTCATTTGTTTTCTGTACTTTGTCTTTTTTGGTTGAAGCATATCTTTTTCCTGTGAGCCTAATTTTTATTTTTCTCTTCTTCTTTTTCTGTTTCTTTAGCCAATGGTTTATCAAATATTTCGCCTTTAAAAATCCATACTTTGACTCCGATTATACCGTATGTGGTATTTGCTTCTGCGAGTCCATAATCAATATCTGCCCTCAATGTATGAAGAGGAACTCGGCCTTCTCTATACCATTCAGATCTCGCGATTTCAGCACCATTTAATCTTCCACCAACTTTAACTTTGATACCTTCAGCACCTAACCTCATTGTGCTTGTAACGGCTCTCTTCATTGCTCTTCTGTACATTACCCTTCTTTCAAGCTGTTGAGCTATTCCCTCTGCTACAAGCTGAGCATCTAATTCGGGTTTTCTGATTTCAGATATATTTATCCTTAAATCATTTATATGCATATTCATCATCACCGCGAGCTTTGAACGCAAATTTTCGATATCCTCACCCTTTTTTCCAATTACAATTCCCGGTCGAGCAGACATGATGGTGATATTTGCTTTTTTTGAGGGTCTCTCTATATTAATCTTACTTATTGATGCATCCTTAAATTTATTTTTAATATAGACCCTAACTTCATGATCTTGTTTTACATAACCAGGAAATTCTTTGGAATTCGCATACCACTTGGAAGACCAATCTTTGACAATTCCTAACCTTATTCCTATTGGATGTACTTTTTGACCCATAAAAATTCTCTATTATTTCTCATCGCCTACGCGAATTGTGATGTGACTATTTCTTTTTATCCGTCTCTCTCCACGTCCTTTTGCTCGAGCCCTAAATCTTTTGAACCTTGGTGCTTCGTTAACCTCTATTGAAACCACTTTTAATTCATCAATGTCAGCACCAAGGTTATTTTCAGCATTTGCGACTGCCGAATCTAAGAGTTTCTTTAGAATACCCGAACTTTTTTGAGGAGAAAAAATTAGTATCTTGACTGCTTCATCAATACTTTTTCCTCTTATTGCATCGGCCATCAACCTCATTTTTTGAGGTGAAATACGTGAATATCTTAATTTAGCCGCTACGTTCATCTTCTTTCTCGCTTAAATTTTATGTTTTTCGATCGCCCGAGTGGCCCTTGAAGGTTCTCGTAATTGCAAACTCACCGAGTTTATGACCAACCATATTCTCTGATATCAAAATTGGAACATGTTGTCTGCCATTATGAACTGCAATAGTCAATCCAACCATATCTGGGAGCACCATTGATCTTCTAGACCATGTTTTTATGGGTTTTCTAGACTTCTGTTCATTTGCTTCAGCGACTTTTTTTGCTAAATGCGTGTCAACAAATGGTCCTTTTCTTATTGA
>TARA_B100001057_G_scaffold88143_3_pt1 | contig 42061 bp, 42 predicted proteins | sample TARA_B100001057 | Tara Oceans TARA_B100001057 (sample SAMEA2621839) | marine metagenome | biome: marine biome (ENVO:00000447); feature: surface water layer (ENVO:00002042); material: "saline water (ENVO:00002010), including plankton (ENVO:xxxxxxxx)" | depth 5 m | reverse complement strand
CAAACAATTTCTATAAGTGAGAAGAAATTTAAGATAATTTTTTCTCCTGAAGGTGTGGGAGTTGAAGCAGAAAAGCCAATTGTAAAAAGGTTAGATGAATACTTTATAGTTAATTTTGCTAATAATCACATTATTAAAGAGTCATATAGCCTAAATGAAGCTGAACTACCAAAAGAATACCTCGCACTCAAAAAAGATCAAAGATTCAAAGGAGTTAAAGATTTTAACTTAAGCTATTTTCAGAGAGATGGTGACATTGTTTTAATTAGGACTTTTGAGAATGGTGTTGGAGAAACACAATCCTGCGGTTCCGCAAGCATTGCAACGGCAGCAGTCATAAGCCAATCGAATAATAAAAAAATAATAAATTTTAGTGCCATTGGTGGGCCTTCTGCTGTTTTTATAAGAACTAATAGCTTAGTATCTGTTGCAAGCGTAGAAGAAATTCATATGAACACATTTAATGAATAAACTTAAAGAAAAGCTTAAAGAGTTTTTAAAAATCAAGAACTATTCTTCTCATACAATTTCTAACTATGAGCGAGATATAAATCGATTTCTTCTTTTTTTAGATGAGAGCAAAATTAGCCCAACTGATATTTCTAAATCACACATAACAAGCTGGATAATTTCGCTAAGAAAATCAGGGCTTGGAAATAGGTCAATACAAAGGAATATTTCATCTGTAAAAAACTTTTATAAGTTTATATACAAAACTGGTTTATTAGATTCTGATCCATTTGAATCAGTTCAGTCACCAAAAATTCCTGAAACATTACCAAAAGCTCTTACCCCAGAAGATGTTGAAAAACTACTATCATTTCAACCCAAATCTAAATCAGATTTCAGAGATAAAGCTTTCTTAGAATTACTATATTCATCAGGCTTGCGTGTTTCAGAAGCAGTAGGCGTAAATTTATCATCTTTTGAATCTGAATTAAGTTTTGTGAAAGTCTTGGGGAAAGGGAAGAAAGAGAGAATGTTGCCGGTAGGTAAATTTGCAAAAGAAGCAATAGAAAAATGGTTAGTTGAAAGAGAGCATATAGCGAAAGACACAAATGCTTTATTTATTAATAAATATGGAAAAAGAATTTCTATTAGAGCTATGCAAGAAAGGATCTATAACATATCTATTGCACAAGGCTTGTCACCAGTTAGCCCACATATGTTGAGGCATAGTTTTGCAACCCATATTTTAGAATCAAGTGGTGATTTGCGCTCAATACAAGAAATGTTAGGACATAGTAGCTTGAGTACAACGCAAATATACACTAAATTAAACTTCCAACAATTAGCAAAAATTTACGACAGATCTCATCCTCATGGCAAGAAAGAAAATAAAACTAATAACATTTGATCTTGATGATACTGTCTGGCCAAACAAAAAAGTTATCCTTGATGCAGAAAAAACCTTGTGGTCATTTCTTTTAAGCAAAGTTCCGTCACTTAAAGAAAATTTCAATGAAGAAGAGATAAACAAAATTAGAGTTAATCTTGTTGAAAAAGATGAAACATTAAAATTTGATCTTACAAGGTTCAGAAAAGAGGTTGTTAAAGCTCTTTTAATTTCTCATGGGCTAGATAATAACGAAGCAATATACTACAGCAATGAGAGCTTCAACGAATTTTTTAAAATAAGAAATAAGGTTCACCTTTATAAGGATGCAAAAATTATTTTAGAGAGACTACATAGAAAAACATTGATTGGCGCGCTTTCAAACGGTAATGCCGATCTTGAGATAATAGGCATAAATCAATTTTTTGATTTTTCAATAAATTCAAAAGACGTCTGTAGCAACAAACCATCGCCCCCACACTTTTTAAAGGCACTAGAAATTGCAAACTGCAGCCCTGGTGAAGCTGTTCATATTGGAGATTGTCCAGTAAATGACATTGGTGGAGCTAGAAATTGCAATTTAAATACCATATGGTTTAATTGCGAAAAAAATAAATGGGATGAAATATTTCCTTGTGATCTGCAAGCAAAAAGCTGGAAAGATCTTTATGAGATAATAAATAAAAATTATATTTTGGAGAGATAGTATGTTTAATCCGTTTGGAATGGGAAAAGATCTTAAAGGGATGGAAAAAATGGTAAAACCAGCCCTTGAAAAATTTATGAAAGAGTCAGGGTTTGTAAAAAAAGATGAACTTAGCAATGCTCTTGAAAAAATTGAAGCATTAGAACGAAGAGTAAGCGATTTAGAAAGAAGGTAAGTTACTCAACTAAAGTCAGTGCATCTAGCATGTACTGAACCGACCTTTCAATTTCTGTTTCAGAACAGTCCATACACATACCTTTTGCTGGCATTGCGTTATAACCATTGTAAGCATTGCCGGTAAGCAACTCTAGACCTTTATCTAATCTCTCTTCCCATTGAGCTTGGCTGCCCAACATTGGGGCACCTGCGAGCCCAGCAGTATGGCAAGCGGCACATCCTTGATTATAGACGGCCTCTCCAGATCTACCTGCTACAGCTGCATCATCACCTGATTCCATACCTGGCATTGCCACAACTGGAACATCCTTTAACAAGCCCAGTCTTTTTCTAACTTCGTCCTCATAAGAATCTGTATAAAAATTCATTGAAACAAAAAGTGCGAATAAAATTAAGGTGATTTTTTTCATTAGTTAGTAAGTTGTTCCTGTAGTTTAAATTTCAAGCTACCCATCGTAAAGTGACAGCATATTATTTATATTATTTTGTACGTCCGCCGATCTCTTAAACTTATACCTTCCATTTATATAGATTGAGGGGACTCCTTCCATAACGCCAGCAGAGCTTAGCTCTCTGACTTTTCTTAGGGCGTTCATTGCCTTAATACCTATACCAAAAGAGGAGTATACATTCATAAATTTTTCAGCATCATAACCATGTCTTTTAGCAAAAGCCTCAATATCTTGATTATTTGAGAATCTTTCCCTGAGCAGTTGATAGTCTGTATAAACCTTTAAATGTGCTTCATTACCAAGCCCTAGGGCCTTTATGGTGTAGAAAAGCCTTGCAAACACTTCATTGCCCGCTGGAATTTGAACAAAAACAACATCAGGTCTCTGTTCTTTAAGTTGAGCAGCTGTAGATTCAAAACTCATACAAGCTGGGCACCAGTACCCAAAAACCTCAGTTATTGCTTTCCCTTCAAGCAGACCACTTGGGATTATGTCGTAATCTCCTCCTTCAGTTGGTTCTGCTTTAGCCATAAATGACATGAGCAGCAGCAAAACTGTAAAATTTAAAAAATTATTTCTCATAAGTATGCGAGAATGATTATATAACAACTTGCAGGTAAATTATTAATGAAATCGAATATTAAACACCTAGATATGGCCTTTGTTGAAAGCGCTGCGGAATACAGTCAGTGCTTAGTTCATAATGAACCAGAAATCGCGTTTGTTGGTGCCTCTAACGCTGGAAAATCGTCTGCAATAAATGCAATTTCAAATCAAAAAAAACTTGCTAAAACCAGCAAGACTCCCGGCAAAACAAAACTTTTCAATTTTTTCAAATTGAGTTATGGATACATAGTTGATTTTCCAGGTTATGGCTACTCAAAAGTATCCAAAAAGCAAAAAAAAGAGTGGTCGAAAGAATTGCCAAAATATTTCGATCATAGAAAAAACCTAATAGCATCCATACTTTTTACAGATATTAGAAACCCAATGCGAGAAATGGATTTATCAATGCTAAATTTTGCTTATAGCAAGGGAGTGCCGACTTTATTAGTTTTAACAAAATCAGATAAGGTAAGCACTGCAGAGGCTGAAGCTATTTCTGATCATATACAGAAAAATTATGGTGAAAACTTAATATTTTCCATTCAAGAAAAAGCCAGCATACAGAAGTTAAGCAGCTTCATTAATGAGCTTCTCTCCAGTTAGAACCAAAACCAAACTCAACTTTTAGTGGCACATCAATGCTGGTTGTCTCTTCCATTAAATTTAATATTTGTTTTATGTAGTCCTCAGAAATATTTTCAGGAACTTCAAATACAAGCTCATCATGTACTTGCAAAATCATCTTAATCTCAGGACTGTTATCTTTTAACCATGAACTTATTTTTATCATTGCAATCTTAATTATGTCAGCAGCACTACCTTGGAGAGGGCCGTTAATTGCAGCTCTCTCTGATGCTTGCCTTAACATGTAATTAGTTGAGTTAATGTTTGGAACATGAATTTTTCTGCCATATAAAGTTTCAACAAACATCTTTTCCTTAGAGCTTTCAACTATGTTCTCCATGAATTTTTTTACCTGACTATATCTATCGAAATAATTATTTAAAAAGATGTCCGCTTCAGCTCTAGAAACTCCTAATTGATTTGAGAGACCAAAAGCGCTCATCCCATACAATAGGCCAAAATTAATTGTTTTTGCTCTTCTTCTCATTTCACCGTCTACTCCTGCGATATCAACTCCAAATATCTCAGATGCTGTCCTTTTATGTATATCTTCATCATTTTGAAATGAATTGAGCATTATTTTGTCTTGAGAATAATGTGCCATGAGCCTCAATTCAATTTGTGAGTAATCCATGGCCATTATTTTTTTTCCTACTGGAGCAACAAATGCCTCTCGAACAGTTATTCCTTCTTTTGTCCTAATAGGAATGTTTTGCAAATTAGGATCAGAGGAAGAAAGCCTCCCTGTTGATGTTACAGCTTGATGATATGATGTATGCACTCGTGACTTTTGGTCACAAATTTCGGCAATTTTGTCAGTATAAGTGCTTTTAAGTTTGGCAAGCGATCTGTACTCCAATATTTCTGAAACGATACTATGTTCTGCAGATAGTTTTTGTAATACGGGCTCTGAGGTAGAAAAATAACCAGTGGACGTTTTTTTAAGACCCTTGGAATCTATTTTTAATTTTTCAAAAAGAACCTCGCTTAATTGTTTAGGTGAGTCAATATTAAAAACAGTGCCAGACTGATCATGTATTTTTTTTACAAGCTCCAGAAGCTTAGCTCCAAACCCCTTAGAAAGTTCATTCAAGTGATTAATATCAATCAGTGCTCCTTCAGTCTCCATCTCTAGCAGAGTAAATAGTAATGGGTAATCTATATCTTCTAATAACTTGCTGGTGTTTTTATCTAAAAGCCCATGTAATTTTTCATAAAGCTGTAATGTTATATCTGCATCTTCAGCAGCATAGTTTGTTGCTTCTTTAATCGGCACTTCACTGAAGTTTTTATATTTCTTTGCGCCTTTGCCAACAACATCTTCATATTTAATTGTTTTAGTATTCAGATAATGCTCTGCAAGTGCGTCTAAATTGTGTCGTGTGGCTGTGCTATTGCATGCATACGAAAGCAGCATAGTGTCAGCATAGAATTCTGAAATAAATATATCGTGGTTTTGTAAAACCCTAATATCATATTTTAAATTTTGTCCAATTATTTTTGATTGATTCTGCACAAGCAAATTCTTTAGCCACTCAATCGTTTCGTCGGTCTTTAATTCTGTTTGTTCAATATGGTTTATGGGTATATAGAAACCCTCATCTTTCTTAAAAGAAAAACTAACACCAACAAGATTTGCAGTGCTAGGATCTAAAGAAGTGGTTTCTGTGTCAAATGCAAAATATTTTGATTGTTCAGTTAATTCTTTAACCCTATTGAGCTCTTTTGTTGTTGATACTGTCTGATAGTTTGTAGTTCTTTTCTCATTTTGTTCGCCAATGAAAGAATTAAACTCTAATGTTTTATAAAAACTTTTAAGCTGGTCACTATTGGTTGAAGGAATATTTATGCTTTCAACATCTAAATCAATATCTATGTCTGTTTTTAGTGAAACGAGAAATAAATTCCTGTGAAGCAGGTCTTTTTCTTTTCTTAAATTTTCTCCAACGACGCCAGTTATCAAATCTGCATTGGAGATGATGTTATCAATATTCTTGTATTCATTAAGCCATTTGGCTGCAGTTTTATTGCCAACTTTTGTAATTCCGGGGATGTTGTCTGCCTTATCTCCAACCAAAGCTAATAGCTCAGCAACTTGATTGGGTGCAACACCAAATTTTTCAACAACATAGTCAGAATTGAAAAATTCATTTGACATTGAGTTGTGTTGAATAATATTTTCATTTACTAACTGAGTTAGATCTTTATCAGGAGAGGATATTAAAACTTTTTTATTTTTGTAATTCAGTGCAAGGGTAGCTATAACGTCATCAGCCTCAACTCCACCAACTTCCTGCACGGAAAAATTAAATAATTTCGATAATTCTTTTATATCTTCTATTTGGACCCTAAGCTCATTTGGCATTGGTGGCCTATTAGCCTTATATTCTTTGTAATAATCGTTCCTAAAGTTTGGGCCCTTTGCATCAAATATCATTACCATTGGTACGCCTGGATACGTCTGTATAAGCTTTCTTAACATTGAAGCAAAACCTCTTGTCGCGCCTGTTGGTTTTCCGCTTGATGTGGTCAGTGGCGGAAGCGCGTGGAAGGCTCTATATATATAAGAAGTTCCATCTATTAAAATTACATCTGGTCTAAAAATCATTGGACTATATATATAATACTTAATAGTGAAAGAAATAATTAAAAACTATTCTGATTTCATCATCACATTTTGTGCATTTATTGTTGTGGTGGGCCAGTACTACCTTGAAAATATCGTCGGCCTTGAGCCTTGTAATCTTTGCATTCTTCAAAAGCTCTCAGCACAGATAGTGTTTATTATTTTCTTACTGAAATTAATAATTCCAAAGTTTAAATACTTATTTGATATATTTGGTGCTTCGGTTTTATTTTTTGGTTTATCAGCGAGTTCCAGACAGATTTATTTACAAAATTTACCTAAAGACGAATTGGCTGCAGGTGTTTGTGATATTCCCTTTGAATTTCTTTTTAATATGTACCCATTCTTCGAAGCATTGGGAAAGGTTTTTCAAGGAAGCAGCAAATGTGCTGAAGAATCATGGTCATTTATTGGTTTAAATATCCCCGAGTGGGCGACAGTATTTTTTGCTTCTATGATCTTGCTAATATTGCTAAGATACGTTTTAACAAATTTAAAGGGCCACACAAAATAAATGTCCAGATCTCTGCAACTTACAAATTCTGAGCTCATAGAAAAATCAGTAGCAAATAATGAGAGCGTGCTCTCACATACTGGAGCTTTGCTTGCTTTAACTGGAAACAGAACAGGGAGAAGCACGAAAGATCGCTTTATCGTAAAAGAAAACAGCACTGAAGACAAAATTGAATGGGGCGAGGTTAATAGGCCTTTTGATGCAGAGGATTTTGATAGGCTTTGGGACAAAGTGAACACCTATATGGATGAAAGAGATCATTATGTTTCTGAAGTTCATGTAGGCTCAAATTCAAACCATTACATTCCTGTTGAAGTTAGGTCTGAGCTAGCTTGGCACTCTTTGTTTTCGAAATTAATTTTTATAGCTCCTGAAATATTTAATGAGGAAAATAAAGAGGTTTGGAAAATAACTACTGCAGCAAATTATGTTTGTGATCCTGAAACAGATAAAACCAACTCAGAATCTTGCGTGATTATAAATTTTTTACGTCGCAAAGTTTTAATTGCTGGCATGAGGTATGCAGGAGAAATGAAAAAATCAATGTTTGCGGTGCAAAATTTTCTTTTACCAGAGAAAGGTGTTTTACCTATGCACTGTTCAGCAAACCAAACCACAGATAAAAGAACAACACTTTTTTTTGGTCTGTCTGGAACAGGCAAGACAACTTTGTCAGCAGACCCAAAGTGTGCTCTCATTGGAGATGATGAGCATGGTTGGGCAGACGGGTCTGTATTTAATTTTGAAGGAGGCTGTTATGCAAAGTGTATTAATCTATCAAAGGAAAATGAGCCACTAATTTGGGATGCAATTAAGTTTGGAAGCATTTTAGAAAATGTCGTTACAGATGATAAAGGCATACCTGATTACTCAGATAGCAAATATACCGAGAATACCCGAGTTTGCTACCCAAGAGATTTCATTGAAGGGTCAGTTCCAGATAATGAAGGCAATGAGCCTGATAACATTATTTTCTTAACTTGCGATTTGTCTGGTGTTTTGCCTCCTGTAAGCGTGCTTAATGAAAATGCTGCTGCTTATCATTTCTTGAGCGGCTATACAGCTAAAGTTGGCTCTACAGAAATTGGCAGCACAAAATCAATGGACTTTACTTTCTCCACATGTTTTGGAGCACCATTTTTTCCTAGACCTGCAAGCGTATATGCTGATTTGCTTATAAAGCGAGTACAGCGAAATAATACAAAAGTATTTTTGGTAAATACGGGGTGGACTGGTGGAGGTTATGGGACAGGAAAAAGGTTTCCAATACCTGTTACTCGATCTGTAATAAACGGTATTCAAGAGAATAAGATTGATTTTGATAATCTTGTTTATCTGGATAAATTGAATCTACATATTCCTGCGAAACTTGATGGTGTTGAAGAAAAATATCTAAACCCACGAAGTAATTGGGATTCAATTGAAGCATATGATCAAGAATGTGAGCAGCTTTGTGAAAAATTTAGAAATAATTTCAAAAAATTCGACGTTTCACAAGAAATTGTTGATGCCGGCCCAAAATAGAGAGCATTATGGTTGAACCCAGCCAAAGCAAGATCAATAAATATCTTAAGTCTGATAAAAAAACTTATAAAGGTTTAGAAAAAGAGAACCTGAGATCTGACATTGAAGGCAAAATATCAAACAAACCTTTCCCTTCTGCTTTTGGTATTCATAATTTTAATAGATATGTAACTCTTGATTATTCAGAACCTCATCTTGAATTAGTCACACCTCCATTTGAATCAAATAGTGCCGCACTCGACTTTTTGTCTGATTTACATGGGTTTGTTGAGAATAATCTTGACGGAGATTTGCTTTGGAACTACTCTATGCCTCCAAAATTCAAAAGCAAATATATAAAATTACCTCATCATAGAAATTGTAATACCACAAAACTTGCACACTTATACCGTCTAGGCCTGCGAAACAGATATGGAGATAAGATGCAAAGTACTGCGGGCATACATTTTAATTTTTCACTTTCAGAGTCTGCCATTACGTCTCTTAATGAGAGCAAAACTAATATTTATTTAGGTATGAGCAGAAATCTTTTAAGGCTTTTCCCTGTTGTGCTTCGTTTAATTGGCTGCTCTCCTGTTGCACATAAATCTTTTATGAAGGGAAGAAAAATAAACATAGAAACAATGAATGAAGATGATTGTTGCTTGCCAAAATCTACCTCTCTCAGAGTTAGCCGACTTGGGTATTATTCTGAAGAACAGGACGAAAACTTTATTACCTTTAATTCCTTAAAAGACTACCTTTCAATTATTAGAAATTACATTAATAAACCAAATAAAAAGTTTCAAAACATTTCTTTAGATCTCAAGCAGCAAGTAAATAATGGGACAATCCAAATGGAAAGTGAACTCTATAATCACATAAGACCGAAGGGAGTGATATCTAGAAAAGTAAGACCATACAATCAATTAAAAGAGAATGGTATTGAATACTTGGAACTTAGATCAATAGACCTTAATCCTTATTCAACGATAGGCATATCTTTAGAAGATATTGAATTTTTAGAGCTTCTTTGTCTATATTGTGTCCTCTCAGAATCGCCCGACATAAGTTTAGTTGAAAGTGAAGTAATTAAAGAAAATATACGTCGATCATCAGAGAGTGGACAGGGGTGTAATTTTATAAATAGCTTTGAATCTGTGCCAGGTGAAGTCGATGCAAAAGACATGGCAGAAAGCTTTTTAAATAAACTTCAGGCCTTTTCTAAAGAAATTGGTCTTCATGACGATAGAAAAGATATGTTTGATGAATACTTTAAAAGAAATGAAAACCCCCTTTCAGAGAGATTAATCGAGGACATAAAAAAACATGGTGGTGTTCTTGACTTTATTTTAAAGCAATCAAAGCACACACACAGAAAAATAGATAATGAAAATCTAACTGTATTTCAGAATGAAAAGGAAATTTCAGAAACTGAATATGAGAAACATAAAAAGCAAGGTGATATTATATTTGAAGAATACCTTGAAAATTTTAGAGGAGCTATACGTTGAAAATTTTACACTGTAAGGAATATGGACCTATTGAAAACCTTGTTTGGGAAGATATTAAGAGCCCGACACCAGGAGATGACGAAGTAACAATAAGCATTAAAGCAGCTGCTTTAAACTTTCCTGATTTTTTAATAGTACAAGGCCTTTATCAGTTTAAACCAGAGTTACCATTCGCACCCGGAAATGAAGGAGCAGGTGTTGTTAAGAAAGTTGGTAAAAATGTTAAAAAACTTAAAGAAGGAGATAGAGTCTATTTTATGGCGCCGTATGGAGCCTTTGCAGAAGAAATTTGTATAAATGAATTTGCAGTGTTTCCTATAGCTGATGATACGTCTTTTGAAGTGGCTGCATCTTATCAGATGGCTTATGGAACAAGTTATCATGCTCTTATGCAGAGAGGAGAGCTAAAAAAAGATGATGAGGTTCTAATTTTGGGAGCTTCAGGTGGTGTTGGTTTGGCAGCTCTAGATATAGCTAAAGCAAAGGGTGCCAGAGTAGTAGCAGGCGTTTCAACAGAAGAAAAAGCAAAAATATGTAAAGACTATGGAGCTGATGATGTTGTAATTTATGGAACAGGGCCAAATGACAGAGACGAGTCTAAAACATTTTCAAATGAACTAAAGTCCAAAAGCACTAAAGGGGGTTATGACATTATTTATGATCCAGTTGGAGACTGTTATGCAGAACCTGCTTTCAGATCTATAGGTTGGCGAGGGAAGTATTTGGTTGTTGGCTTTGCAGCAGGAAATATACCAAAACTCCCAATTAATTTAACACTACTTAAAGGAGCTTCAATAGTTGGTGTCTTCTGGGGTGCTTTTACTGGTCGTGAATTTGAGGAGAACCAAAAAAATATAACCGATATCAATAACATGCTTTCAGAGAAAAAAATTAATCCTCTAATATCAAAAAAAATACCTATGAGTGAAGCTGTCGAAGCAATAAAACTGATAGGGAGCAGAGGTGTTGTCGGTAAAGTTGTACTTATAAATAAATAAATCTAGTTTATTGCGTTGCAAGCAATGATTTTGTAACTAATGACATTGCTGAGCTCTCAAAAGGGGCCTTGAAAATTCCTATAACCTCTCCTTTTGAATTTACCACCACTAAGTGATTGGTGTGTGAAATAACCCTTTGATTCATGTGATTTTCCATGGGTGCTAGCTTTTCAATACCTAGTTGATAGCCCAACTTCACAACCTCTGAAATATCACCAGAAATTCCCATAAAGTCCTTATTAAAAGCTGTTACGTAGCTTTTTAATCTTGTAAGAGTGTCTATTTCAGGATCAAAACTAATTAAATAGTAAGCGATATTATCAGTTTCAATCTTTTCATAAAGCTGCCTCATTACTGACATCATGACAGGACACTCTGTGGGACAGCTTGAATAACCAAAGTAAATAAAATTTAAATCCTTCTCTTTAAAACTTTCATTGGTAAATGAGTTTCCATTATGGTCGATGAGGTCAAAATTTCTCAGCGCTTCATAATTTCCGTATTTAAAAAAACCGTTCACCTTCATCTCTTCAACAGAAAGAATTCTCGGCTGGCTTATGCGCCATACAGAATATATCGAAAGAAATAGAACTATGCTGAATAATAGAATTGTAAGCAGGTTTTTAGACATAAAGTTTAATAAGAAAATCAATGTAAGTTGCTAAGAAAAACAGAAACATGTAGCGTACGGAAAAATTAAAAATCTTCATTGAGAGCTGATTGTCTTTATCGTCCAGGTAAGAGATGCATAAATATATAAAATACAAGTTAAGCAAGGTTGTTGAAATTAAATAAAAGTAGCCAGTTAGATTATAAAAGAATGGTGCTAAAGAGGCTCCAAGAAGCAAAACAGCATAAACCACCATTTCTTTTTTTGTTCTAGTTACCCCTTTTGCGATTGGCATCATTGGCACTCCCTCTTTTTCATATTCGTCAATTCTATCTATTGCCAATGGCCAGAAATGTGGTGGTGTCCATAAAAAAATAACAAGAACCAATATTAGTGGCAAAAGCGACACCTCATTTGTCACGGCTGTCCACCCAATAAGAGGAGGAAGGGCTCCAGACAAACCTCCAATTACTATGTTCTGTGGTGTAGCCCATTTTAAATAAATGGTATAAACAAGACTATAAAATATAAATCCGAACGTTGTTATCAGTAGTGTTAACAAGTTTGAAAAATAGAGCAATAAACTGGATCCAACAAATAATAAGATAGCTGTAAACGTCAAAGCTTGTACAAGAGAAATATCTCCAGAAGCGAGTGGTCTTTCTTTTGTTCGTGCCATATTTTTATCTGACTCACGATCAAAAATCTGGTTTAATGCTGCAGATGAGGCTGCTAATAATGCAAAGCCTAAAAGACTTGCCAGACTATTAAATATGTTTGAATAAAATTCTACTGCAAGCAACATGCCTACGAGTGCAGTAACAGTTAATAGTAAAACTATTTTTGGTTTGCAAAGAGTCACAAAACTAGACAGGTTCACTATTTCTCCTAAAGCTTAAAAAAGTCATTACAACAAAGGTCAGTACCAACATAACTCCAACTATATTGTGTGCTACAGCATTCCAAAGTGGCAGCGAGCTAAGAACATTATTCACTCCTAGGAACACCTGGAAAAACAAAATAGCTAAAAAGCTACCAACTATTGGTCTTGTATTTCTAGACCATAATTTGGCTGCAAGAAACAATGAATAAAAGAAAACAACTATGGCTCCTATTCTATGGGTAAGGTGTATAGCAACCCTTGCTTCGTAACTCATTTGTCCATACAAGTAGTTTGGTCCTATGGTCTGGAAAAGGTTAAAGCCTTCCTTGAAATCTGTATCAGGAACAAGCTGCCCCTGACAGTAAGGCAGGTCAAGACAGGCTCTTGCTGCATAATTTGTCGATGTCCAAGCACCCAAAAAGATCTGCCCAAGAATTAATATGAATCCAACTATAATGTACGGCTTGTTTCTAACCAAAATTGCATAGGAGTTTGATATTTTCAGAGACTTCATAAAAATGATTAAAAATAGTGAGGTTGTGATGATTGCTCCAAATAAATGAGATGTAACTATTAAAGGGTGTAATTTCAAACTTACTGTTAAATAACCAAAGATACCCTGTCCAATAATTATTAAGAGCAGAGCCGCAGATTCGGTTTTCATCTTTTTCTCTCTAAAAGCTATGAACAATAGTGCTATTGCTAATAAGCCGAGCGAGGCTGCAAAGTATCTATGCACCACCTCAGGGATTATTTTGTCTATCTCTACTGGTGAATCAGGGTATAAGCTTTCAGCTATCGCAATTTCATCTGGGGTTGTTGGGAAAGTAACGAAACCATAGCAACCCGGCCAGTCAGGGCAACCAAGCCCTGCATCAGCAAGCCTTGTCCATGCACCCAGACCTATTACAACAAAACAAAAGGCCACACCAATTGCTGCAAAAACTTTTGTATTAAAAATTTTCATAATATTTGCTTCACTTCCTCAAAAACATCATTGAAAGTTAGTTCCGACTGAAACTCCCATATAAGGAGAGCGAATGAATCTACTAAAAGCAAGGAATTAGATGCATATGGATCTTGAAGCCTGCCTTCAGTTTTATTTTTAAACAAATCGTCTTTATCGTATAAATAAATTACGCCTGGATAGTCTGCTCTTAGCTCCTCAGCAATCGCAAACTGTTCTTTGTCGTTGTAAACCACTATCCTTAACAACCTGTGCCCTTCTCTTCTAAGGGTTAGCTTAGAGCTTCTAGCAACATCATATTTCTCTTTACTTAGTTCAAGATCATTAAAATTATCAAAATATACAAAGTAGAATTTTCCCGGAGTAAATTGAAATTTATCCCCATCCTCCGTTATAAGATTTATATCTGAAATTTCTATTTTTGGTTCAATAGGCATTCCTTTTGTATTAATTGTGGGCTTGTAGCCCAAGAAGTATGTAAGTGTTGAAGCGGTTAATGTCAAAAGAGGAATTAACAAGATCATAAGCGCTAGTCTGTATTGTCTATCCATCTTTTCTCCTATATGCGTAAACTGTCAATATTATTAAAGCGGCACATAAACCAAACCATTGTATGGCATACCCTATATGTTTGCTTGCAGACATATTCACGGGCTTTTCAATTAAATCAAATTTATCTTCTTGTCTCACACCTAGATTTAATAAAAAATTATGTAAATATATATTGGTTTCTAAATTGAATTTGTTAGAGATATAACTTGAATCGAATTCCTGAATAATCCTATTATCCGATTCTTCGATATTTTTAACAAAAGAATTGTTCTCTTTTTTAAGAACAGTTCCCACAAGCTCTTTCTTATCTTTTGGCACATTAATAATTGGTAGGTCATTTTTAATCATGTTCCTTGGAACAAAACCTCGATGCACAAATATTAATGAACCATCAGCGATCTCAAACAAATGATAAATTTTAAAGCCAGCCTTGCCATTTAATATTGCGTTATCTTCATATATTACAAGGTCTTTGAAGCTCCCTGAGGCTTTAATTGGCTGCCAATTTTTATAAATCTTGTCTTGCTCAAGCTCAATAGCAGGTGATACCAACAAATCGTCATAATTGGCAATAATTGTGTTTTTTTCTTCTGCTCTCTGTATCTGCCACAATCCAAGGCTAATTGTTATTGGCACAAAAATAATTGCAAAAATTAATATCTTTGATTTAAAGCTATTCAATGTTTTAATATCTCCGTGTTAAAAACTATCATATTAATTTTACTCGTATTGGTTTTAATAAGCTTGGCATCAAGCTTAGTGTTTCTTTTCATTGACAGAGGCAAACCTAACAAAAAACGCATATTGTATGGTCTAGGATTCAGAGTCACTCTCGGCGCGATTTTACTTATTCTCATAGTCTATGGTATTGCAACAGGCCAGCTTGGCAACCAAGCGCCTTGGGGTTAAAGAATATAGACAAACAGAAACAAGCAAACCCAGACCACATCTACAAAATGCCAGTACCAAGATGCTGCTTCGAAACCAAAGTGCTCCTTGTCAGTAAAGTGATTAAACCCAGCTGATCTTGCAAGCTGAGTTGCCAGAAAAATTCCACCAATCAAAACATGCATACCATGGAATCCAGTGAGCATAAAAAACGTGGTTCCATATACACCTGAGTTCAGTTGCAAGCCTAGGTGAGCGTATGCTTCATAATATTCAAGAGCTTGCAAAATCACAAAAATAAAAGCAAGAGACACAGTTATTGCTAACCAAAAATTAAATCTTTTTCTATTGTTTTCTTTGACAGCCATGTGAGCAAAGTGAACAGTGCCACTCGACGTGAGAAGGACAATAGTATTGTAAAGTGGCAGCCATGTGCCAATATCTCGCAAACTGTGAAGGTACATGTTTTCAGCAGGTCCCTTTGTCACAGCCTGATCTCCCATCAAGCTTTGTTCTGGAGTAATCATTGGTGGCCATGTTGCTTCAAAATCAGGCCACAGCAAATCACCAGCTAAACCTTTCGCAGTTGCTCCTTCTCCACCAAGCCATGGTATGGAAAATGTTCTTATGTAAAACAATGCGCCAAAAAAAGCGGCGAAGAACATAACCTCGGAGAAAATAAACCAAGCCATGCCATAAACATATGAATTGTTTAATTGCGGTGTATCCAGCCCAGCTAAGGATTCTCTGGTTACTACAGAAAACCAGTATGCCATAGTGCCAACAACTGCTGCCACACCAAAAAAGAACATTGTTGTACCTTTTCCCATGACTGCGTCAGCCGCTCCAACACCAAAAAAGAGCATTGCTACAGCAAAGACGATTGGTATAGAGCTTTTTTCAGGTACGTAATATTTTTGATGTCCAGTTGTCTCAGTGTTCATGGTTTACTACGAGAACTTCCTCCCTCTCTTTTTCAAATAGAGTATATGATAAGTACACATTATTAACATTATCTGTAAGCTCAGAGTCTACATAAAACCTGATGGGCCATTCTTGGGTTTCATAGGGCTCAAGAGTTTGTTCGCTAAAACAGAAGCACTGAATTTTCTTTATGTTTTCTGCAGCAAGGCCCGGTGAAACAGAGGGGACGATAGAAAGAGTTAATTTCTTGTTTGTATTGTTTGTTGCAATATAGGTTGTTTTGCTGACTTTATCAGTCAAAACCTCAATGTTTGCCGAACTGGGATAGAATGTGACCGGTGCAGACCCACTTACGGTACTAAGAAACCTAACATTGACCTGCCTCTCATAGGTTTCATTGCTCTTTTTAAAAAAATCTGAAGGCCCATATATTTTTCCGTTTAAGCCAGTTACCTCACAAAACACATTGTAAAGAGGCACTAACATAAAGGAAAAGAAAAACATAAATATCACCGCACCTACTAGGGATGTAAAAATTTTGTTTTTAAAAGGTCCTTTATCCATTCAGCTTAGGGGGTGTATCAAAAGTATGGTACGGAGCAGGTGAGTCGACTGTCCATTCAAGGCCATCTGCACCATCCCAAACTTGTGGAGTAGCTTTTTTGCCAACGAAAACAGTTTTGACAACTATATACAGAAATAACAACTGTGATAGTCCAAATAAAAATGCGCCAACAGAAGAGACTGCATTCCACTCTGCAAACTGAAGGGCATAATCAGCATATCTTCGTGGCATTCCTGCCAAACCGACAAAATGTTGTGGGAAGAAAGTAATATTTACACCAATGAAAGAGAGCCAAAAATGCATTCTGCCCATTCTCTCGTCATACATGTTTCCAGTCCATTTTGGTAGCCAATAATAAACTGCTGCCATTATGGAAAATACTGCTCCTGGAACAAGAACATAGTGGAAATGTGCTACAACAAAATAGGTATCATGATATTGAAAATCTGCTGGAGTAATGGCCAGCATTAGGCCTGAAAAACCGCCAATTGTAAAAAGAACAACAAATGCTATTGAGAACAGCATTGGTGTTTCATATGTTATAGAGCCTTTGAAAATTGTTGCGCACCAGTTGAAAACTTTCACTCCTGTTGGTATTGCTATGAGCATCGTCGCCCACATAAAGAAAAGCTCTGCTACCAATGGCATGCCAACTGTAAACATGTGGTGAGCCCAAACCACAAAGGACAATACAGCAATCGAAACCATTGCGTATACCATCGATGAATGTCCAAAAAGAGGTTTACGAGAAAAAGTTGAAATGATGTGTGATGTAATGCCAAATGCTGGCAGGATCATAATATATACTTCTGGGTGCCCAAAAAACCAGAAGACATGTTGGAATAAAACAGGGTCTCCGCCTCCTGCAGCGTCAAAGAAAGATGTCCCAAAATACGCATCCATTAACAACATAGTTACTGCGCCAGCCAAGACAGGCATAACTGCGATAAGCAGATAGGCTGTAATTAACCAAGACCAAACAAAAAGCGGCATCTTCATTAATGTCATTCCGGGTGCTCTCATGTTCATAATAGTAACTACTACATTTATTGACCCCATGATTGAAGATGCACCCATGATGTGAATAGCAAAAACAAAATAAGCAATATTTGGGTAATTAGTTGAAAGGGGTGCGTAAAAAGTCCAACCAAAGCCTGGCATGCCGCCTTCCATAAATGCTGTTGAAAGCAAAATACCAAATGCAACTGGCAGCAACCAAAAGCTTAGATTGTTCATTCTTGGCATAGCCATGTCAGGTGCGCCTATCTGGAGAGGTATCAGCCAGTTAGCTAAACCAACAAAGGCTGGCATTACGCCACCAAAAATCATTATTAGACCGTGCATAGTTACAAGCTGGTTGTATCTTATAGGATCCATGAGTTGTAGGCCTGGCTCAAATAATTCAGCCCTTATGCCCATCGCGAAAGCTCCACCCAACAGGAATGCAGTAAAAGCAAACCATAAATATAATGTACCAATATCTTTGTGGTTTGTTGTGGTCAGCCACCGCATAAAGCCCTTTCGTGGGCCATGATGGTCATCATGATGATCGTGATTTTCAACTACTGCACTCATACTAATCTCCTATAAGTTTGTCTCTTTGTATTCAACTATATCTTTGGGAATAACAATTTCTCCATCTCCAGATCCATCATTTCCCCAGGATAATCTTGTGAACGTGATGACTGATGCCATTTCAACTTCATTTAGTTGTTCCGCAAATGATTGCATCTGGCTACCACGTATACCTTCCATTAAAATTTCAATCTGGCCGGCTTTATTGTTCATTACTACATCGCTTCCTGCAAGAGCTGGATAAAATCCAGCAATTCCTGCTCCATTTGCCTGATGGCATGCTGCACATCTGGTTTCATAAATCTCTTCACCTGTTGCTAGCAACTCTTCAGAGGTCCACTCTTTCTCAGTCAAATATGCAACCTGCTCTGCAAGGTCTCTTTTTTGCTGAAGCCACTCTTCGTACTCTTGTTGTGTTACAGCTTTTACAACAATAGGCATATAAGCATGTCTCTCACCACAAAGCTCTGTGCAATTTCCTCTATATATACCAGGCACGTTCACTTTAGTTTTTGCCACATTGATAAATCCTGGAATGGCATCTTGCTTTACAGCAAAGTCTCCCATGTACCATGAGTGAATAACGTCATTGCTTGTAATAAGAAATCTAACAGGGGTGTCAACAGGTATAACAACCGGCTCATCAACTTCTAGAAGATAGCTCTCTGTCTTTTCTACTCTGTTGAACTCATATTGATCGGCTGGTGTAGTTAAATTTGAGAAAAAGCTTAGGGGCTTGTTTCCAACTTGCTCATCCAAATACTTATACTGCCACTTCCATTGCCATCCAACCACCTGAATATCAATCCCACCTTCTTCCGCTTCATGATCATATATTTTTTTTAATGTCATAGATGCCGGTACAGCCATTGCAACCAAAATAAGTGTGGGAATTATTGTCCAGAGAATTTCCAATGTGTGATTTTCTGTAAAGGTTGCAGGTTTTTTGTTGTTTGATCTTCTGTACTTCCACATTGACCAGAATAAAAAGCCGAAAACAAGAATACCAATAGCTACAACGACAAAGAAAATTGTCATGTGTAATCCGAAAACTTCCTTACTTATATCTGTAACGCCAACAGGCATATTTACATCTAACCAGTCAGCAGATGTAAACAAAGATACGGGGTAAAGAATAAGTGCCCAGAGCTTGTTCTTCATGTACGCAATATACTACTATAAATACCGTTAATGTCGAGTAATAAACGGCACTAATGTGCCCTTTTTTAGTCGTTTATAATCTTTATTGATTCTATAATTTTTGAACCTTTTTGATCAAATTTGTCTTCTTTTTTTTGAAAATAGCTGCAAGCAATACATTTAATTTCACTGTCATCATTTTTTAACATAATTGTATCCATATCACTGCATGATGGGCACACAGCACCAGCAATAAATTTATAACCTTTCATTAAGAATTCCTTTAATTATAAAGGTTTCCGGCATTTCACCAAACCACAAGCTAAAACTTTTAGCTGCTTGCTCTACGAGCATTCCAATTCCATTTATAAGGTTGTTTTCCTTTACCAATTGAAGCTCTGAAAAGATGACATTTGTCTGATTGGAATAGTTTATGTCATATAAAATAGCTTCTTTTGTCAACTTGAAGTGTTCAAAATCTTTTATGGTGTTCAAATCTAATTGAGTAGTGCACGAAACAAGCATATCAAGTTCAGAACCATCATATTCTAAATATTTGTCGCTTTGATTTATAAGTTCTTTTGACTTTTCATTGTTTCTGCCAGCTATAAAAAGCTTTTCTGCACCTTGCATTGAATTAGCTATTGATTTTCCTGCCCCACCAAGGCCATAAATTAGTATTTTTTTGTTAGCTATATCAATATTTTTTGATAAAAGATCGTTTAAGAAACCTGATCCATCTGTGCTGGTGGCTTTCTTGCCTTTCTCATATATGCAGTTTACAGCTTCATCTGTGTTGAAAACTTTTTGTGCAATTTCTTCCTTGTATGGTTTGGTAATATTCAAGCCAAGCCCTCCTTCATCAAAAAAATTTTTTACAAAGCTGCTTGGGTTGTCTTTAATATCGTAAATCTCATAGTTAATGTTCATTTTGAATTGTTCAGCAAAATGTTTGTGGATTTCAGGTGACAAAGAATATTGAATCCCCCTTCCAATGACTCCTAGTTCATTTTTCATGAGCCCAGTCCTTTGGTTTTTTTAAAACCTCGTATAATTTTTGTTGATCAGGGCTTAGAATCGAATCATATTTGTATCGCCAAGAAACCTCATTAGGTAAAGACATTAATATAGACTCTATTCTGCCACCTGACTGAAGCCCAAAAAGAGTTCCTCTGTCATAAACAAGGTTGAATTCAACATACCTCCCTCTCCTAAACCTTTGGAAGTCTTTAAGCTTATTGTCAAATGGAAGGTCTTTTCTTTTATCTATGATCTTTGAAAAGGAGTTAACAAAAGCTGCTCTCATTTGGTCGGAAAAATCAATGCCTTCGTCAACGTTTGAAAATTTCTTCTTTTCGTAAAACAAACCACCTACACCTCTGTGCTCTTGTCTGTGAGGGAGATAAAAGTAATTGTCACAGTTCTTCTTGTAGCGGTTGTATGTATCGTCGCTAATTACTTCGCAAGCCTTTTTTGCATTTTTATGCCATAAAACACAGTCTTCTTCAAAAAGCACATAAGGGGTAAGATCGAACCCACCACCAAACCATTCCTCGAACACCTCATTGTTCTTAAATGTACAAAAATATCTAACATTAAAATGGGCAGTTGGTATGTTTGGGTTGTTGGGATGAAATACAACAGAAACGCCTGTAGCAAAGAATGGAATATTTGTAGATTCGCTTTTTATGCCTACAGAGGACTCTGGTAACCTCTCTCCTGAGATGCTTGAAAAATTTATACCAGCCTTGTTAAAAAATTTTCCACCATCAATAACAACTGTTCTTCCCTGGCCCAATTTCTTTTTTTCCCAATCGTCCGTCACTATAAAATCTTCATTTTCATGTGGAAGAAATTTTTTGCAAATTTCTCCATGTAAGATTTTAAATTTTTCTGCAATCTTTTTGTTTCTATCTGATAAATTCATTTTTTTCTAAATCTAAAATTCTTGACGGTTTGTTTTCAGGGCCTAATTCTATATCTAATGCACCATAAATTGCACCTTCAAATACAGATTTTATTTCTTCAATATTCATGCAAGTCTGTTCGCCCGAGATATTTGCTGATGTTGATATTATGGGCTGATCTATGTCTTCAAGAAATTTTTTTAAAGGTTTGTAGCCTGGAAGTCTTGCCGCAATTTTCTGTCCACTTTCGAGAGGAATAAGAACTGTAATAAATTTATTTTCAAAGTTTTTTATTAGTTTCTTATATTTGTTTTCTACTTCAAAACTTTCTATCAGTTGATCTGTAGATTTAAACAATAAGATAAAGTTTTTTTCTATTGGTCTGTGTTTAACCGAGGCTATTTTATTAATATTTGTCTCATTATAAAGACCGCCTATTCCCCAAACGCCTTCAGTGGGATATGCAATTATCTTATTGTTTTTAATCCAATTGGCCGCAATTTCTGGTTGACTAGTAACGTTCAATCTCTATCAAGATTTTGATCTTTCTTAATTGTTTTTTCTCTAAGCTCTTTTTTGAAGTCAAGCATTTTATTAGCCATGACGTCATCTTGAATGGCAAGCATTTGAGCTGCAAATATACCAGCATTTGTGGCTCCAGCTGTGCCTGCTGCAAACGTTGCTACAGGAACACCTGCTGGCATTTGTAATGTTGATAAAATTGCATCTAATCCATTTAAGCTGTGTTCTGTAGGCACACCAAGCACAGGGCTCGAAGAGTGAGCAGCCACTGCTCCAGCTAAATGAGCAGCCATACCAGCTATTGCAATGTATGCCTTACAGCCCCTCTCTTTCGAGGTTTTAAGATAATCTACTAGCACATCTGGTGAGCGATGAGCTGATATCACTTTTAACTCACATGCAATGTCAAAATTCTTTAATGATTTGATAGCAGCTTTGCCTAAATCAACATCTGAATCAGATCCGAGAATTACAGAAACTTGTATATTGTCCATATTAATAAAATATAATTAATCTATGAATAGACTAAATATTTTAACATTTCCTGATCCAAGGTTAAGAAAAAAGGCCAATCCTGTTGAGGTCTTTGATGAAAATCTTAAAAAGAAGGCCAATGATATGTTATTCACTATGTATGAGGATAAAGGAATTGGGCTTGCAGCAACTCAGGTTAATATTCATGAGAGATTAATAGTTATAGATTTAACAGAAGACAGATCAGAGCCGCTAGTAATCATAAACCCTGAGTTTAGAGTCTTGGACGAAACACAAGAAATATCCAAAGAAGGCTGTCTTTCTATACCAACTTTTCAACAAGAGGTGCCAAGAGCAAAAAGAATAGAACTTGAGTACCAGGACCTAACAGGAAAAAAAGAAAGTTTAGTTGCCGAGGGGCTGCTTGGCTATTGCATTCAACATGAGATAGATCATTTGAATGGTAAATTATTGGTAGATTATTCTTCATCTTTAAAACGAAACCGAATTAAAGAAAAATTATTAAAATCAAAGGATGTCAAAAACAAAAATTGATATCGGTTTTGCTGGCACCCCAGAAATTGCCTTAGAACATCTTAAAAAAGTTCTAGAATCTAAAAAAATAAATACAAAATTTATTCTAACCCAGCCGAATAAGAAAACAGGAAGAGGTTTAGCGGAAAAAAGCTCAATATTTGAGGAACATAAATTAAAAACTGTTGTTTTACAGCCTGAAAACTTAAATGGTGATGATTTAAAAAGAAAAATAGAAAGCCATCCAGTTGATATATTGTTGGTGGTGGCTTATGGAAAGCTTCTTCCTAAGTGGCTTTTAGATCACCCTTCTGTCTGTTGTTTGAATGTTCATTTTTCGCTTTTACCGCTATGGAGAGGGGCTGCTCCTATTCAGAGATCAATAGAACATGGTGACAAGGAAACTGGCATAAGTTTTATGAAGCTAACTGAAGGCCTAGATGAAGGACCAGTTTATAAAAGCATTAGAGTAAATTCTGACGGTATGGATTTTTATTCTGTTGAGCAAGAGCTCTTAAAGACTTCATTGGATGCCATTGAAGATGTTCTTATAAAAATTGCTCAAAACAAATTGGCTCCTGTTATACAAAATGACAAACAAGCTTCTTATGCTTCTAAAATTGAAAAGAGCGAGGCCGCTATAGCCTGGGGCTCAACAGCAGAAACAATAAAAAATAAGTTTAATGCATTTAAAAAATGGCCAGGCACTAGTTTTGTTCTTTCTGGACAAGAAGTTCAAGTGCTCAGCCTGGAAATAGATGAAAAAAAACAAGGAAAACCTGGAGAAATAGAAGGGTTTGATAAAGATTCTCTTAGAGTTTTTTGTAGAAATGGGGTAATTAAAATTACTTCTGTAAAATTTCCCGGGAAGAAAGTTATCAATTCTGTGGATTTCTTTAACTCAAAAAGAGATATAATTTCTATAGGAGATTTTTTGATTTGAAAATAATCATATTGGGGGGTGGCTCAATAGGAGGAAGCGTCGCCAAGGAGCTTTCATCTGAAGAGAATGATGTTGTTGTTATAGACAACAACAAAGACAACCTTGAGCCAATACAGAGCGTTGAGGGCATACAGGTTATTCATGGTAATGGGTCTTCTCCAAAAATTCTTGCAAAAGCAGGTGTTGATGAATCAACACTGTTGTTGTGCCTTACTGATTCAGAAGAAATCAATTTGTTAGCGTCGTTGATCGGGAAGCAGAAATTTAATGCAGGAAGGATTGTTTGTCGGCTAAAAGGATCAGAGTATAAAAAAATTGCAAAAGAGATAACTCCGTTTGTTGATTTCTTTATTGATCCAGAAGATCTTATTACTGAAGAGGTTAAAAGCCTTTTACATCATCCAGGAGCACTTGAGATTCTCGATTTCGCCGAGGGGGCAATTAAGCTTGTAAGCGTTTATGCAAAACAGTCTGGTGTACTTGTTGGTAGGCAAATAAAAGAGCTCAAAGACGATCTTCCAGACTACGAAACACGCATCCCTGCCATTTACAGGAATGATGAGCTACTCATACCGTCTGGAGACACAACCATAAATGAGGGAGATGAAGTCTTTTTTATTGCTGATGAAAAGCATATAGAAGATGTCACAAAAGAACTGCAAAAACTTGAAAGCCAATATAAAAATATCTTTGTTGCAGGCGCAGGAAATATTGGCAATTCTTTAGCAAAAAAAATAAGTTCTGATTTTAATGTAAAACTTATAGATAAGAACGTTGAGCAGTGTGAAAAAGCATCAGAAAAACTTGATAGCGTTTTGGTTTTAAATGCTGATGCTGCAGATAAAGAGTTTCTTTCATCAGAAGGAATAGCTGATTGTGATGTTTTTGTTGCAGTCACTCAAGATGACGAATCTAATGTTTTGTGTTCGCTAATGGCAAAAAAGTTGGGATCTAAAAAAACAATAACTATTATAAATAAAGAGGCTTATTTTGATTTAGTGGGTAAGAATGAGCTAGATATAATAATCTCTCCCGTCCAAATTACTATTTCTCATATTTTAAGGTTTGTTAGAAAGGGTTCAGTATCTAATGTGCATAAAGTAAAAAAAGGCATGGCTGAGGCAATAGAAATAACTGTTGATGAGTCTTCAGGCAGGCTGATAGGAAAAAATATATCTGAGCTAGGGTTAGATGAAAATATAAATATTCCAGCAATTAAAAGAGATGAGTCTGTTTTGATGGCTCATGGGAGCACTCAAATTCTAGAAAATGACCATCTGATTGTTTTTTATAAAAACAAGGATGTTATAGACACATTTTACGAAAGGTTTAAATGATAACTGCGCTTAAGTTATTTAGGTTTTTAGGTCCCACTTTGCTTTTCTTTGGGACTTTTGTAGTGTTGCCACCGCTCCTGATGAGTTATTTTTCTGGAACGTTAGATGTGGTTTTATTTTCAATTTACTTGGTATGCATCGGCTATTCTGTGTTGGTGCTGCTCACTCTTCGGAAACGCAAGTTCTCATACAGCCCAAGAGACGGCTTCATCATAACTTTTGTTACTTGGGTTTTTATCTCTTTGTTAGCTTCTGTACCTTTCATTTCGAACAATGTGAATTTCTTTGATGCATTTTTTGAAGCAGTTTCTGGGCTAACTACAACTGGTTCAACAGTTTTATCAGATCTAAACGGCTTCTCTGAATACATGCTCATGTATAGACAGCTCTTACAGTGGGCTGGAGGAGTTGGTTTGGTGATAGTTGTTTTAGCGATAATTCCCGCTGTGTCAGGGGGGATGAAAGTTCTGCAGGCTGAAACTTCAGGCTTCGCAGACAAAAGTTTCTCTCCAAGATTAAGAGAAACTGCAAGATCGTTGCTCAAGTTTTATTTAGCCATAACTGCTTTATGTGTGTTGTCATATTGGTTTGTGGGCATGACTTGGTTTGAAGCGTTTGCACACTCCTTTAGCACGGTTTCTATAGGCGGTTTTTCTATTTATAACGAAAATTTTGGCCATTTCAACAGTCAAAGCATAGAGTTGGTTGCAGTTGTATTTATGCTTTTATCGGCAACAAACTTCGGCCTCCATTTTCTTTCATTCACAAAAAGATCCGTCCGGTATTATCTACAAAACGACGAGTTTAAATTTTTCTTGGTGGTTGTAGCCCTGTCGGTTGCGCTTTCATTTTTAACACTGTTTATTAAGGAGGGTTTTTCTCTTGCTGACTCGTTAAGGTTTGGCATATTTCAAACTGTTTCTATAGTTACTACCACTGGTTTTACTCTTGTGCCTTTATCTAATCTTGGGTATGCAATGCCATTTCTCATCTTTATAGTTGCTTTTATAGGCGCATGTTCTGGTTCTGTTGGGGGAGGTATGAAAGCATGGAGAGTGTTAATGCTTTTAAAGGTTGGGTTTTCTAATATCACAAAAATAATGCATCCAAATGCTATTAGTAGTTTAAAAATGAACGGGGAAAAAATTGTTCCCTCTCAAATAGAAGCAGTTTTTTCTTTTATAGCAATATATATAACTTTCTTCTTGTTCTTTATGTTTGTATTGATTTTTCAGGATATAGATTTTTACTCTGCTTTTGCAGGAACGGCAGCAGCGATAAATAATTTGGGGCCTGGGCTTGGTGATTTTTCTGAAAACTACTCAAGCCTTAGTGAATCAGCAAAACTAACTTTAAGCGCAGCCATGATTGTTGGAAGGCTTGAATTATTTGGTGTTTTAATTTTATTTTTTCCATCTTATTGGAGAAATTAATAAATATTCTTAAGTTCGCCTCTTAGTTTTCTAAATTTCTTGTACTCCCAACCATATAGCTCTGGCGCTTCCTTTATTGCCCTTTCAAAATATCGGTTCATTTGAGCTGTTGTTAATGGGGAAGAGATCTTTTCGAGCACTATTTTGTATTTTTTGCTCTTTCCTTTAGACAAATAAATGAAGAAAAGTTCATGAGAATTTTTGTGTGAAAGTTTCTCAATAATATCTAAACAGTAGCACTCTTTATTAAAAAATTTTTCGTATACTCCTTTGTTATGTGGCACCAGGTCTGAGGCAATTAGAGTGTTTTTTCCACCAAGAAAGCTTTTATATATTTCTGTTATGCCTGTTTGGTTTGCTGGGATCATTTTGGCACCCAGGCTTTCACGTGCCTTCATAAGCAGCCTGTCTAAACTTTTATTTTTTGCTGGCGTATAAAGAACATTTATTTGTTCTAAGGCTTCAGATAGTACATATACATTGAGGTCAACGCAGCCCATGTGAAGCGTAAAGAAGAGTTTTGGTTTTTCTGAATCAAACTGAACTTGTTCTAAAGAATCTTTATCAATTAAGTTTTTATAATTCTCTGTTCTGCCACATATGTAGGGAAAAATCATTAATAGTTCAGCCGTTTCATAGAAGCTTTTTTTGACAAGCTGTGTGTCTTTTTCGTAGCAGTAATAAATATTTTTTTTGGTGGCTTTATATTGGGCCGAGTTGGAGAAAATCATAACCCTCGCAAACACGTGTGCGAGAAAGATCAAAACCGATAGAGGCAAACGAGAAATTAGAGCAAAAAGTATGCTAATCATATTTAAAATAATAAAATAGCTTAATTAATGCACTATAGGAATAATTTTGCCAGCAAAAAATATTGATGAACTTGTGGCCCTCTGTAAAAGAAGAGGGTTTATTTTTCAATCAAGCGAGATATATGGAGGAACCCAAGGCCTATACGACTACGGCCCATTGGGTGTGGAACTAAAAAACAATATCAAGAACTCATGGTGGAAAGCTGTTGTTTATGAGAGAGATGACGTAGAGGGGCTCGATGCTTCTATACTTACAAAACAAGCAGTTTTAAAACACTCTGGTCACGAAGAAACTTTCACAGACCCGCTAGTGGATTGTAAGTCATGTGGTGAGCGATTTAGAGCTGACCAGGTTCCAGACTACTGTAAAGAAGAGGATTTAACGGAACCGCGCCAATTCAATCTTATGTTTAAAACAAACATTGGTCCGATTGATGATGGTAAAAATTTTGCTTATTTGCGTCCAGAAACTGCCCAACAAATATTTACTAATTTTAAAAACGTCGTTGACTCAACAGCGCGTAATGTGCCTTTTGGAATCGCCCAAATAGGAAAGGCGTTTAGGAATGAAATCACACTTAAAAGCTTCATCTTTAGAGTTAGGGAGTTCGAACAAATGGAGCTAGAGTTTTTTGTTGTGCCAGGAACAGATGATCAGTGGCACAAAGACTGGGTAGAAAACAGGTTGCAGTGGTGGGAGAAGCAAGGCGTACCGAGAAACAGTCTTGAGCTTTATGATGTTCCTAAAGATGAGCTAGCGCATTACTCTAAGGCAACAGTCGATATAATGTATAAGTTTCCTCATGGGTTGGAGGAGCTAGAGGGCATTGCAAACAGAACTGACTTTGATCTTGGCTCTCATTCTAAAGATCAAGAAGAGCTTAACCTGCAAGCATCTGTAAACACAAACAACGATTCAAACTCAAAGCTTGCCCTTAAAGATGAAAATAATAATTGGTTGGTGCCGTTTGTTATAGAACCATCCGCTGGTGTAGACAGGGCTGTTTTAGCAATACTTAATGAGGCATATAATATTGAAGAAATTGATGGAAAAGAAAGGACTGTTCTTAGGCTTGAGCCCCATCTATCTCCCATAAAAGCGGCAATAATCCCGCTAAAGAAAAATGACAAACAAATAGTTTCTAAAGCAAAAGAAATAAAAAACAAACTTCAAGCATTAGGGCTGGGGCGTGTTTTGTTTGAAAATAGTGGAAACATTGGTAAAAACTATAGACGTCATGATGAAATAGGCACACCTATTTGCATCACTATTGATTTTGAGTCTCTTGATGAAGAAACTGTTACAGTTCGAGACAGAGACTCTATGGAGCAAAAAAGAGTTCACACAAAAGATCTTGAAGAGCTGTTCAAAAAGCTGTTTTAAATATCAACATTTTCTGCGCTGAGAGCATTTTCATCTATAAACTGTCTTCTTGGTTGGACATGGTCGCCCATTAAGGTTTCAAAAATGTCATCAACCATCTCTCTCGCATCATCTAGTGTTATTTGAACAAGCCTTCTGTTAGTTGGGTCAAAAGTTGTCTCCCACAGCTGTTCAGGGTTCATTTCTCCTAGCCCTTTATATCTCTGTATTTCAGGCGATCTAGCTCCTTCTGAACTCTCCTCACGCAATGCTTTTAAAATTGCATCTTTTTCTTCTTCATCTTTCGCGTAATGAGTCTTGCTACCTTTTTTAATTTTGAATAAAGGAGGAAGTGCAAGATAAATATGGCCCTTTTCTAAGAGATCATACATTTGGTTATAGAAAAACGTCAGCAATAAAGTTCTTATATGGGATCCATCTACGTCAGCGTCGGTCATAATAATTACCCTGTGGTACCTCAATTTTTCTACACTAAACTCGTCGACCCCTATTCCTGTTCCGAGCGCTGTAATGAGGGTTCCGATTTCGTTTGAAGATAAAACTTTGTCAAGCCTGGCTTTCTGAACATTAATAATTTTACCCTTAAGGGGCAATATTGCTTGGAAGCTTCTATCTCTTCCTTGTTTTGCTGAACCTCCAGCAGAATCTCCCTCAACAAGAAAGATCTCAGAGAGAGACGGGTCTTTTTCCTGACAGTCAGCCAGTTTGCCCGGCAGACCGCCAATATCAAGCAAGCCCTTTCTTCTTGTCATCTCTTTCGCTTTTCTCGCTGCCTCTCTAGCGTATGCAGCTTCTAAAACTTTACCAAGAATCTCTTTTGCTTGTGGCTTGTTAGCTAACAAGAAATCCATGAAGTAGTCATTCAGCAAGCCCTCTACTGCTGGTCTGGCTTCTGAAGAAACTAGCTTGTCTTTAGTTTGAGAAGAAAACTTCGGATCTGGCATTTTTAGTGAAATGATTGCAACCATCCCCTCTCTTACATCTTCTCCCGTAATCTCAACTTCCTTTTTACGCATTAAGTCTTCTTTTTTAATAAAGTTTTTAATTACTCTTGTTAGGCCACCTCTGAAGCCTGCTAAATGCGTTCCTCCGTCGCCTTGCGGTATGTTGTTTGTGAAGCATTGTACGTTTTCTCTATAGGTGTTTGTCCATTGAGCTGCAACCTCAACCCCTATGCCCTTCATGTTGGCCTGAGCATAAAAGGGAGTCCCTACAGTTTCTTTTTTTCCTGTAAGGTGTTTAACAAATTCATTTAGGCCACCTTCGGATTTAAAGTTTTGTGTTTTTCCTGTTCTTTCGTCTAAAACACTAATGCCAATTCCTTGATTTAAAAATGAAAGCTCCCTAATTCTTTTTGTTAAGATGTCTACATCAAACTTTGTTTGTGAAAAAATCTTAGTCGAAGGGATAAATGTAACTTTGGTTCCTGTTTTTTCACTCTTTCCAACCACCTCAAGCTCTGTTTGTGGAAAGCCATCAGCATATTCTTGTTTATAAAGATTGCCTTGTCTTTCAATTTCAAGCACTAGTTTGCTGCTTAGGGCATTAACGACAGAAACCCCAACACCGTGCAGCCCGCCTGAGACTTTATAGCTGTTCTCGTCAAACTTTCCGCCTGCATGTAGCACCGTCATAATAACTTCAGCAGCAGACGCCCCTTCTTCATGCTTGTCTACAGGTATACCTCTTCCATTGTCTGATACTGACACAGAACCATCTTTTCCTATAACAACATCTATTTGATTACAAAATCCTGCCAATCCCTCATCTATAGAATTGTCTAAGACCTCAAACACCATATGATGCAAACCTGTACCATCGTCTGTGTCCCCAATATACATTCCAGGGCGCTTTTTAACAGCCTCTAAGCCCTTTAAAACCTTAATGCTGTCTGAATCATAATCATTTGACATAAGAAACTTCTCCATTGTGTTCTACGTGGAACATCAACACGTTATCTGGGTTAGTGAAATGTGCTTGATCTATTGATGTCATAATGCTTTGAACACGATTATCTATAAGATATTTTAACATTAAATTAGAGTTTTCTTTATCTAATTCAGAAGAAATATCATCCATTAACAAAAGGGGTGTTTGTTTTGTTTTGTCGACAATAATCTGGCGCTGAAGTAGGTGAAGAATTATAGAAGCAATTTTCTGTTGTCCTCTTGACAGAATTTCTGATGCATCACAATTATCTAGATCAATTTTGAAGCTTCTGCGATGTGGTCCTTCAGAAGTTCTTTTTAGAATCATGTCTTTTTCAATATTTTTAGCTAATATTTCTGAAAAATTTGCTTCTTTTTCATATCCAGGACTATAAATAAGTCTAATTTTTCTAATCCATTCATTTTTTTTAGCAAAATGGTGTATTAGCTCGTCATTTCTAATGTAGTCATTTATTAATTCACAAAGATCTTTGTTAGTTTTCGTAATATTTGGTTCTATGTTTATAAGCTGTTGATCCCAATAAGTTATTTGATTATAGTCTTTGTTTTTGAGGCATGCCGCTCTTTGTGTAATTATCTTTTTTAGTTCATTAATCAACTTCTGCTCTTGTTGTTCCACGTAGAACAATAGTTTATTCAAATATTGCCTTTTTCCTTCTGGGTTTGTATAAGTAAAGAAGAATTCTTTATTTTCCACCATGCAGGTTGGGAATTTCTTTACTAAAGATGCGTAGTTTTCTGTTTTTTTGTTCTTATTTTGTACTATCTTTGCTCTTTCATTTGCTTTTTTCGTCACTTTAAGGATCTGCCCATCATCAAAACCAACTAAAACTTGGAAATAGTTAAAATTTTTTCTTATTAATCTGTCAGTCTCGTTTGTGCGAAATGACTTGCCACTAAAGGCGTACATTATTGATTCTATTATGCTGCTTTTTCCAGATCCGTTATCCCCGTGAACTAGTGTTATGCCAGTATTTATAGGCATTTCAAGAAAATCATAACTTCTGAAGTTTTCTAATTTAATCTCTTTTACTAACACTTTATAAAAGAAGCGGCATTAGTACTAGGGTTTGTTTTTCATCGCTGCTTTCGACAAGCGCACTTTTATCACCACCAAAACTAACCAATGATATCTCTTTGTCTTCTATTGTGCTTAAAACCTCTTTTAGGTAATTTACATTGAAAGCTATATCAAAGCCCTCGCTATTTCCAACAATGTCTAGTTTTTCCTCTGCAGATTCTTGGTCTGGGTTGTGTGAAGAGACATCTAAGACCCCGTCTACAGCTTTTAACTTAACCCCTTTAAATTTCTCGCTTGTCAATACTGATACTCTAGACAACGAATCTAGCATGTCTTTTCTGTTAAAAGTAATTTTTGTGCCCTCTCCTTCGGGAATTACTTGGTTGTAATTAGGATAGTTGCCATCAATTAGTTTAGATTTAAATGTAAATTTTTTAGACATAAAAACAATATTGTTGCTGTTTATGTAAAATTGAATTTCTTCATTCTCTTTAGGCAATATTTTCATTAGTTCAACTGCTGTTTTTCTGGGTATAATGCCTGAGAAATCTCCCTCGCTCTCAAGCTCAGATTTGTATACGGCAAGCCTGTGTGCGTCTGTAGCAACCATATTTAGTGAGTTTAACGACTTTTCAAACAAACACCCGTTTAGGTAGTGGCGCCAGTCTTGATTTGCCATTGCAAAAGAGGTTTTATGAAAAAGCTCTCTCAGTTTTTCGGTAGAAATCGTGTGGACTTCTTCGCTTTTAACTACATCAAAGTCAGGAAAGTCAGACCCTGGTATTGTTGAAAGGTTGTAACGACCAGAAGAAGATTCGACTGTAAGCTTCGAGCTTTCGTCGCTTAAAGAAAACGACACCTCTCCCTCTGGCAGCTCTCTAATAATGTCCGCTGCTTTTTTTGCTGGTATGGTTGTTTCTCCTGGAGCTTCGACTGAGTGGCCACCCAGCACAACCTCAAGCTCAACCTCAAGATCTGTGCTTAGCATTCTAATTTCACCAACATCACACCTTATTAGTATGTTGCTTAAAATTGGTAGGGTTTGTTTTTTGTCAGCAACAGCTGCGAGCGATTGGAATTCGTTTATTATGTTTGCTTTATCTATCTTAAATTTCATTTTATGCGGATAGGCTTCTTCTAAGCTTTTTGTAGTCCTCGTCTATCTCAAGATTTTCCTTGATAAGTTCTTTTGTTTTTTCACAAGCATGTATTACGGTTGTGTGGTCCCTTCCACCAAAAGCTTCACCAATTTCTGGCAAGCTGTGGTTTGTCAGCTCTTTTGATAGCGCCATTGCAACTTGTCTGGGTCTTGCTATAGACCTGTTTCTTCTTTTAGACAATAAATCACTAAGTTTTATGTTGAAGTAGTCGGCTACAACCCTTTGAATGTTTCCGATTGTGACCATTTTTGCTTGTATCGCTAAAATATCTCTCAACGATTCTTTTACAAGGTTAATGTCGATTTCTGTTTTGGCAAACTTTGCGTTAGCCGCAACCCTTTTTAACGCCCCTTCTAATTCTCTAACATTAGACTTAACTTGTTGGGCTATAAAGAATGCACAGTCCTCTGGTAAAACCAAACCCATCTCACCAGCTTTTTTCAACAAAATTGCTGTTCTTGTTTCTAGGGCAGGAGGGTCAATTACAACAGACAGACCCCAACCAAACCTTGACTTGAGCCTGTCCTCGAGGCCCTCAATCTCTTTCGGGTATCTATCACATGAAAAAATCATCATGTTTCCGCTTTCAATTAGGTTGTTGAAGGTGTGGAACAGTTCGTCCTGTGATTGCTCTTTGCCCGCGAAAAACTGGATGTCGTCTATCAATAAGGCGTTAAGGCCTCTATAGAATTTTTTAAACTCATTAATCGCACCCAGCTGTAAGGCCTTTACCATGTCGCTTACAAACCTTTCTGAATGGACATAGCAAATTTTAGCATTAGGCCTCTCCTCTAAAAGCTTGTTTCCTATTGCGTGCATGAGGTGTGTTTTACCAAGCCCAACTCCTCCATAAACGAAAAGCGGGTTGTATTCTGTTAGAGATGCCTTTTCAGCAACTTGTTTCGCTGCTGCAAGCGCTATCTGGTTTGATTTGCCTGTCACGAATGTATCAAACGTGTAGTTTGCATTAAGGCCTGTCGTTTGAGGTTGTGTTTGTGTTGAGCTTTTAACAGAAACATTAAGAATGAACTTGTTTCTGCCAATATGGTTCTCTAAAAACGATGTTATCTGAGGCAAATACTTTTCTTTAAAAAAATCTCCAACAAAGGTGTTCGGGGCATAAATGTTGAAGTTGTTTTCTTTAAGATCATACTGAAGCGGCTTAATCCAAGAATTAATTTCAGTTGAGTTAAGGTCCTTCTCAAGCTCTTTGACTCCTTTGTTAAAAATATTTATTGTTGAAACCTTGTTAGACATGTCGATAAGTTTATAATACTTAAGCTTTTTAAAACATGTAACAAATACATTGTTTTTTTGTTAAAAAGCTGTGGATAAATATGAAAAGAACGCTAAAAGTTACAAACACCAAGAGAAAAAGAACTCATGGTTTCAGAGAAAGAATGTCTACAAAGGCAGGCAGGTCTGTGCTTTCCAACAGAAGAGCTAAGGGCCGAAAGTCATTGTCTGTATAATTCAATGCCCAAAGACCTAAGTTATTCCAAAAGCTTTCGTATCAAGTCTTTAAACAAACAAATGTTTGGTTGGAAGGGTTATGAGGTTGTTGGCGGATTGAGTGTTTACTGCTCCGAAAAGGGCTCACCCCCTCCATCAGCAATTATATTAATACCAAAAAGCTCTGTTAAAAAAGCTACTAGAAGGAACCTTCTGCGCAGAAAAGCAAAGGAGGTTTTCAGAAAAAGCGTTAACAGGAATAAGTCTATGGATTATTTGATAAAATTTAATAAATTTATAGAAGGGTTTGAAAATAACCTAGAGGGGTTTTTTAAAAATGTTTAATCCGCGTCTAATATACGGGTCTTTGGCTCTACTGCTTTTGTTGGGCCTAATTTATGAGTGGAACTCTGGAAGCAAAGAAATAAAACTACAGGGCAGCCTTGCTGTCCAAGACAGTGCTGGTGAGGTGGTTTATGAAAAACTAAGCAACGGCTCTCTAGATCTTTTTGTTGATCTTGCGGACGGATCAATTAGGGAGGCCTTTCTCTATGAAAAAAAGGAACAAAACGGTCTATACAAAACCCGTCTTTTGTCTGATGATGAGCTTCTAAAGTTTTATTTCAAGTCATCAATATCGGGTTTTAGAAACGCAGAGCCGTTTCGTGTGCTAAGTGCCAGCGCTGACAGCCTAGCAATAGGCGCAGAAGACTCAAGCGGCAACTACTTAACCAAAACGTTTGTGTTTGATGGTCCCCATGTTGTCAAAGTTAGCGATGAGCTGGAGCTGACCTCTGGTTCGTTTGGAAACATCTCAGCCTTCAAAACCTTTTATAGAAACACAAACAAATCTATTGACTATGGAACCTCTTTTTCAAGAGACCACTTGGCTTACAGCACTACCGAAGATGTTTTTAATGACGAACAAATAACTTCAGTAAGGGGTAGAGAAGATTATGTGGGAAATTGGATTGGCTATTCTCAAAAACATTTTGTAGTTGCTGTTTTTGACAAAGAAGCACAACACAAAATCTCTTTGTATCCAGCAGACTCTTCTGGAGTTTATCGTTTTGGAATTTCAGAAGATGCGGTCGCAGTGGCGGGTGGTTTTGTTTCTGAAACCAGCTTGTTTCTGGGCCCCAAACAAAAAAACATACTAGAAGAAATAGCTCCGCACTTTAAGTACAACCTCGACCTGGGTTTTGTGTATGGCATTGGCGAGTTCTTGATTGTGGTTTTAAACTTTTTCCACTCCATTGTTGGTGATTGGGGTTTCGCAATTGTTTTGTTGACCTTGGCTTTTAAGTTGCTGTTGTCGCCCCTGCAAATAATGCAAATAAATTCCATGGTAAAAATGAGAAAGCTGCAACCAAAAATTCAAGAGATTCAAAACATGCATAAAAACGACCAACAAAAGGCCGGCATGGAAATGATGCAGCTTTATAGAAAAGAAAAGTTTAATCCTCTAGCTGGGTGTTTTCCCATGTTCCCTCAAATACCAATTTTTCTAGCAATGTTTTGGGTGACGCGTGAAGCATTTGAGTTTCGAGGAGAATCGTTCTTGTGGATTCCTGATTTAGCTGAGTCTGATCCGTACATGATTATGCCGGTGCTTATGGGCGCCATGATGTATTTGTCTCAAATGATGATGCCCAAGCCACCACAAACACAAGGCATGCAAGCCCAAATATCCAGACAGATGATGATTGTCTTTCCGCCTATGCTTACGATCATATTTTTGTTTATGCCTGCCGGGGTGGTCGTTTATTCTGTTATCAATATGGCGCTGTCAATTGTGCCTCAAGCATTAATCTTAAGACGAGTTGAAACAACACCCTGATTCAGAGCCCATTTATGCACTAGCGACCCCTCTTGGTCGTTCAGCAATTTCTGTGGTTCGTGTTTCTGCAGTTGTTCTGCCGCCTGAGCTTTTGGCTGCGCTTAATCTAGTTTCCGCGTCTCGAGGGTGCTATCACAAAACGCTAGATATTGGCGGCCTTAGTGAGAGCTGTTTGTTGCTGAACTTTCCTGCGCCTGCCTCTTATAATGGTGAGCATATAGTTGAAATACACGCACACGGCAACCCCGCGATTTTCTCTGAGCTTTTTGTTTGGTTAGAGAGCTTTGGTTTAAGAGAGGCTGAGCCTGGTGAGTTTACAAAGAGGGCCTTCCTTAACAACAAAATGTCTCTTTCAGAAGCTGAAGGCGTGGCTCTTGGCATAGAGGTTGGTTCTTTCGAAAGCGCAGTGGCTTTAAATGACTTTCGGTCTGGTCGACTGGCTGAAAGGGTTAAGAGCGCAATTGCTGAGTCAGAGAGCCTTCTTGTTCAGCTTGAATCTCAGCTTGACTTTTCTGACGAGGAGGATGTAAGCACGCTTACAAAAGAGGCGGTTTTTCAATCTTTTGGTGGTCTTGCTTCAAAAATAGGACATTTGATAGAAAATTATGCTCCTTTTGAAAAAGAAAGTGAGAGATTAAAGGTGGTCTTTACTGGTAAGCCCAACGTTGGAAAGTCTTCTTTGTTTAATAGGGTCGTAGGTTCAGAAGAAGCTATAGTGTCAAGCACCCCCGGCACTACAAGAGATGTGGTTCGAAAGACTGTTCAGATGGCTGGTGTTGAGGTTGAGCTTCAGGACACAGCTGGTGTGCGGGCTTCTGGTACAAATGAAATTGAAAAAGAAGGCATAGAAAAGGGGAGGAAGGCAGTTTCAGATTCCGATCTCGTCTTTTTGGTGATTGATAGGGCTGAGGACATCATAAATAAGAAAGGCATAAACACTATCTTTAACAAATCTGACATATCTGATGTGCCCTCATCTTTTTCTGGTTTTGTTGTTTCTGCAAAAACAGGAGATGGTGTTTTAAACCTCTGTAACTTTATCTCAGAAAAAGCAAAGCCTAAGTCTGAAAAGGGTCTTGTTTCCAAAAGAGTTTACAGCAGTCTTGTTAAGTCGCACAGCCTTTTAACCAGCGTTTCTAGCGGTAATGATTTTTATGAGCATGGTGCTCAACAACTAAGAGATTGCCTTTTGTTATTGAAAGACATTTACGGTTCTTTTGATAACGAAAAAATTCTTGACGAAATTTTTAAAAACTTCTGTATAGGTAAATAGTTTTCGTGTTCATAGTTTGTTGATATCTTTTTGTCCACATTTGATCAACAACAATCTATCTTTATGTTAATAAGATAATTACAATCAGCTCCCCTTGTTGAAATTTTATGAAAGCCTTATATAAAGCTATAATTAAGAGTTGTTAACAGGAGATGGTCTTGCTAATAAAAACAATAAAAATAAAGTAAATGAATAATATATTTAATTTAATAGTAATTGGAGGGGGGCACGCAGGCACAGAAGCTGCTTTGGCTGGAAAAAGGCTTGGGCTAAGCGTTGCTTTAATAACTCTTGATGCCAGCAAGTCTGGCAGAATGTCATGCAACCCCGCTATAGGAGGCATAGGCAAAACTCATCTTGCTAGAGAGATAGACGCTATGGGTGGGTATATGGCTGAGGCCACAGACCGAGCAGGCATTCAGTTTAGAACCCTAAACAAGAAGAAGGGGCCAGCCGTGCAAGCACTCAGAGCTCAAGCAGACAAAGAGATTTATGAGAAAAGCATACAAAAGAAACTAGCAGAAGATGGTGTGGTTGTTATAGAGGACGAGGTCATAAATTTTGTTATTAAGAAAAAGAAAATACAAAGCGCACACGGCAAGAAAGGGGAGTACAAGTCAGAAGCGTTTGTTTTAACAACAGGCACATTCTTGAACGGAGCAATACTGATAGGAAATGAAAAAAAAGAAGGAGGCAGAATAGATGAAGAAAAATCATCAGGCCTTGAAGAGTTCTTTAGAAACACTGGAGCGAAAACTGGAAGACTTAAAACAGGCACACCACCGCGGCTTGAAAAGCAAAGCATAGACTTTAATAGGCTTGAGGCTCAGCCAGGCGATGAGGATAACATGCACATGTCATTCATGGGAGAAAAAAACAAACACCCGGAACAAACAAGCTGCCATATAACAAGGACCAACCCAGAAACTCACAAAATTATTAGAGAAAATATTAAAAAGTCTGCAATGTATTCAGGGCTAATTAGCGGTGTCGGACCAAGATACTGTCCTTCTATAGAAGACAAGATAATGAGGTTTGCTGATAAACAACAGCACCAAATATTTGTCGAGCCGGAAGGCTTGAAAAGCAACTGGGTCTACCCAAACGGAATATCGACTTCTTTGCCCTTAGAGGTTCAAGAAAAATATATAAGGTCAATCGAAGGCTTTCAAGAAGCCAGAATAGTTCAGCCAGGCTATGCGGTCGAATATGATTATATAGACCCAAGAAACCTATCAAAGACACTTCTTTACAGAGACATAGAAAACCTTTTTCTTGCAGGACAGATTAATGGAACAACGGGCTATGAAGAAGCAGGAGCACAAGGACTAATTGCTGGCATTAACGCTGCGCTTAAAGTGAAAAAAGAAAAACCCTGGCAACCCTTAAGACAAAACAGCTACATGGGAGTGCTTGTCGATGACCTGACAAGGTTTGGGGTGAGCGAGCCCTACAGAATGTTTACATCAAGGGCTGAACACAGGCTTTTGCTCAGACAGGACAACGCCGACGAAAGAATGTTTGAAGACGGAAAAAGGCTCGGAGCGCTTACTGAAGAAAGACAAGAAAAATATTTGGCTAAAAGAGCAAACAAAGCAAAAAACCTAAAGGAGCTTAAAAACAAAAAGATAAGGTTTAAAGGCAAGCAGATAAGCCTGATGACGATGTGCAAAAGAAACGACACAACACAAGAAGAGGTTGAGGCGATTGCTTTGTGCAAAAGGGACCACTTCAAAGAAACATACTATGACATCAGATATTCTGGCTATGTGGAGAAGCAAAAAAGAGAAATAAACAAAATGAAAAACCTTGAGGAGCACGAGCTAGGCTTGATATTTGATTACGGGGAAGTCATTGGTCTTTCGGGAGAGCTTCAAGAAAAGCTGAACAAGAAAAAACCAAAAAACCTTTATGAGGCTTCGTTGTTAGAAGGCATTACGCCGGCAGCCCTAAATGTTTTAACCATTCATTTAAAAAAAATAGATGCCATTCAAAACAACAACTGAGCAAGAACTCCTTCTGCAAAAGTTTGCTGAGCTCGTCGAGAGCGCCAACAGAAAACACAACCTTACCTCAGCTAAAACAGCAAAAGAGTTTTATGAAACACATGTCGCAGATTGTGTTGCAGCGTATGCATGCGTTGAAGAAAGGCTTGAGGGTCTTGTTGTAGACTGCGGCTCGGGCGCAGGGCTGCCGGCAATTGTCTGGGCAATACTTAATCCAAACAGGAGTTTTTTAAGCATAGACAGCAATCAGAAAAAGATAGCGTTCCAAAAGACAGCAAAGAGAGCGCTCGGCCTGGACAACCTCACAGCTGAACACAAAAGAGTGGAAGACCTAAACATTGAGGAACAACACTGTTTGGTTTTTAAAGCTTTTTCTAGCATTAGCAAAGCGGCTGCCCACAACAAAAAGAACAACAAATCCTTGCACCTCAAAAAGGACGATGAAAAAACCAAGCAAGAAATATCAGAAGTGGGCTCTTTGTTATATGATTACAAAAGACACAGCTATACGGTAAAAAAAACAAAGATGCTTGTCGTTGAAATTTATGACGGTAAAAATAGCAATAACTAACCAAAAGGGAGGCGTAGGCAAAACCACCACAGCCGTCAACTTGGCAGCCACCTTGGCTAAAGTTAACAAAAAGGTACTGCTCATTGACATTGACCCCCAGGCAAACGCCAGCTCAGCTGCAGGGATAGAAAAAAACAGCAAAGAGTCTTTATATGAGGTTTTTGAGTCTGGTTTGGATCTTGCAGATTGTGTGCAGCCAGCAACAGGAGGCTATGACATCCTGCCAGCAAACACAAACCTTATTGCAACAGAAAAGATAATTGAAAAAACACCAGCAAGAGAAAAATACTTTTCACAAAACTTAAAAAAAGGAATAAAAAAGTACGACTATGTTTTCTTTGACTGCCCCCCAGCCCTGAATCTTTTAACAATAAACGCCATGGAATATTCAAAAAAGGTTCTTGTGCCTGTGCAGTGTGAGTACTATGCGCTTGAGGGGCTGGTAACCCTAAAAAACACGATTGATGAGTTAAACGACGCGTTAAATTTAAAAATAGAAATAGCCGCAATACTTCGAACCATGGCAGACTGGAGAAACAGGCTTACCAGAGAGGTTTCAGACCAGCTTGAAAAGCATTTTAAAAAACAGGTTTTAAACACAATCATACCAAGGAACGTTAGGCTGGCAGAAGCCCCCAGCCATGGCCAATCTATAGTCGATTATGATATAAAGTCTATTGGGGCCGAAGCTTTTTTAAGCTTGTCGGGCGAAGTTATAAGGAAATTTGAGAATGGCTAAAAAATCATCTCTGAACAAAGGTCTGCAGGCGCTGCTGGGCGAAACCGCTCAACCAAAAAGCACCACCCCAAAAAACAAAAAGGCCAAGCCAGACAACAAACAAACAAACGAGATCAGCACCAGCTCTATTGTTGCAAACCAATATCAGCCCAGAACTACATTCGATGAAAAGAGGCTTAAAGAGCTTTCAGACTCAATTAAGAAACACGGAATTATACAACCGCTGCTTGTTAGAGAAGACGGCAACAAGTTTGAGCTGGTAGCTGGGGAAAGAAGACTAAGGGCAGCCAAAATCGCAGGCATCAAAAAGGTGCCGGTAGTTGTGGCCAAAATAAACGACACACAGTCGTTAGAAATAGCAATTCTAGAGAACGTACAAAGAGAGGACCTCAACCCTTTAGAGGTTTCAAAAGGGTACCAGAGGCTAAAAGAAGAATTTGGCTACACCCAGGAACAGGTGGCGAAAAGCGTTGGAAAACCAAGAAGCTCTGTAGCTAACTCTCTCAGGCTTTTAACTCTGCCGCCAAAAATTCAAACAGCGCTCGAAAAAGGCTCGCTTTCCGAGGGGCATGCAAAAGTTCTTTTGGGCGCTGAATCAACCAAAATAGAGGCGCTCCTAGACACCATTGTTCAGAAACAGCTTTCTGTTCGAGAGCTTGAGGCCTTGGTTGCAGACAAACCCACAAAACACTACAACAAGAAAGAAAAATCAAGAGACGAACTGAACCTTGAATCAGCTCTCAGCTCAAAACTTGGCTCTAAAGTCACAATAGAAGACAAAAAAGGCAAGGGAAAAATGGTTATTAAATACTATTCATATGATGAGCTTGATGGAATCATAGAGAAAATATCAATTTAACCCTGTAAACAGCGCAAAAAATAAATTAAAATTACGGCACCCATGGCATCTGATAGTTCAGGACGTACATTTCAAGAATATTTAGAACACCACTTACAGAATTTGGTGTACGGCAAGCTGCCCGAAGGTTACGAAAGAATCAATAAAGACGGCACAACAGAAGTGCTGCAAAAGGACACCTGGACCCTAGCCCAAGGAAAAGCAGAGGTCGCAGAAATGGGGTTTTGGGCATTTCACATAGACACACTATTCTTCTCAACCCTGTTGGGAGCTATTTTTTTGTTTATCTTTGCCAGAGCAGCCAAAAACTTTTCTCTCTATAAGCCCACGAGACTACAGTGCTTTATAGAAATGATGATAGATTTTATAAATGGTGTTGTGCAAGGAACATTTAAGTCAGCTAAAAATTCACTTATAGCACCCATGGCCTTAACAATTTTTTCATGGGTCTTGTTGATGAACCTCATGGACCTTGTTCCGGTAGACCTGATACCCTACCCAGCTGAATTGTTGGGAATACCATATTTAAAGGTTGTGCCAACAACAGACCTTAACCTGACTGCTTCGCTTGCACTGTCAGTATTTGGTTTATATTTGTTTTTCAGCATCAAATCAAAAGGCTTTATAGGTTTTATAAAATCAATCTCATTGCACCCTTTTGGCCCTTGGATGTTGCCGGCCAATT
>TARA_B100001057_G_scaffold27162_3_pt1 | contig 42121 bp, 35 predicted proteins | sample TARA_B100001057 | Tara Oceans TARA_B100001057 (sample SAMEA2621839) | marine metagenome | biome: marine biome (ENVO:00000447); feature: surface water layer (ENVO:00002042); material: "saline water (ENVO:00002010), including plankton (ENVO:xxxxxxxx)" | depth 5 m | reverse complement strand
CCGGCGCTTTTTTTTGTTCGGATTTCTTTCTTCACATTTTTGGGAAAAAAAACAAGTATGTATCTAACCGTTTATTTTTATGATTAGATTCTTTTCGAAATTACATTTTATGACTGGTGTTCTCTCAGCAAGTTGGGCCTTTGCTCAACCTGCGTTGTCCGAGCAGGAGTCAAGGCGAGAGCGGCTTGCCGATTTGTTGGCAAGGGTTTCGGTACATGAAGCTCAAGTCACTCGTTTACTTTCGAAAAACCCCGTGCCAAGAACAAACTTCAACCTTCCGCCTCCTGTTCCAAACGTACCGACATCCGAACCCGTTCCCTCGGTTCCAGCACTTCCCGTTGCACCTGAAGCTCCCTATGTACCTCCTCCTCAATTCAATGAACCTGCGGATGGTGAACTTGTGAAAGAGGTTCCCGCTCCACCGTCCTTGGACGATCTTGTTGCCGACCCCAATCAAATAGAAGCTTCTGGTTCGGATACTAATTCCAGCGGCGAATCAGGAGAGGACTTGGATGATGCGTATGCGAAGCTTTACGATTCTGAAGTCCCTTCTCGGAACAGGGGTTATTACTTTGGCCCTCTCTTAGGTTTTATATTCCCTGACGATATCGCCACTCGAACCCCAAATGGTGCAGCTGGTGAATATGAAACTACTTCTTATGAGTCCGACTCGGGCTATTTGATTGGCTTGCAAGGGGGTAAAGATTTTGGGACTATCAGGTTGGAAGGCGAATACGCATACAACAGTTTTGATGCGTCGCTCGGAATGCAGGCTAGTGTGCACAATTTTTTCTCCCGAATTATCTTGGAAAAAGAGCTCGGAGATCGTTTTGACCTTCGCACTGGGTTGGGAATGGGCTTGAGTTTTGTTAATTTGGAAAAAGGCGCAGAATTCAGTGGCATTGGTTTCGCTTACGACTTTCTTCTTGGAGTGGCTTATCGAGTTGCGGATAATTGGAGTTTGCAGGTTGATTATCGGTATTTCCTTACCGCTGCCAATGACGAATATGATAGGATTCAAAGCCATCTATGGCTTTTCAGTGCCAGCGTTGATCTCTAGTGTGTTTTCTAATTCTTTCGGTCTTTAACTTTCTTCGGAAGCATTGACTACGGTTGTTTTGACGAGAGCAGTTTTCCAAAAGAACGAGGAAGAGGTGACTCCGCTGAAAATTCTAGCTCTTGGCCTTGAAATTTAACTGAAAGACTGATCTTGCTTGCGTGAAGAAACAAACGATCGGTTTTGGATGCACGGAGAATTTTTCGGTTCAAAGAGAAATCACCGTAGTTTTTGTCTCCTAATACCGGCATTCTTCTTAGGGCGCATTGAACGCGAAGTTGATGAGTTCTCCCAGTTTGTGGGGTGAGTTCAAGTAGGTTGAGGCCATAACGGCCCGTCTTCTCTCGTTCCATATGGACTTTTGTGATTGCAATCGGTCCTTTCCCGCGGGTTACGCGTAATTTCCCCTTTTCCCTTTTTTTGACTAGGTTGTCTTTCCATGTTTCGTTTTTGACACGTTTTCCCGAGGCAATGACAATGGCGTGGTAGGTCTTTTTTATTTCTCTTCGAGCGAAAGCATCTTTGAGACAGGAAGCCAACTTCTTAGTTGATGCCCCGAGGATCACACCGGAAGTAGGGGAGTCAAGGCGATGGAGAAGGAAGATATTCCTTTTCTTGCCTTGTCCGTCTTTCCAGTAATACGACTCTTCTTCTCTGTCATAATCTGCGCTTAGCAGGCAATTGGAAGGCTTAGTCCGCCTTTCATTATTTGGGTGGGATAAGACCCCCGGTGCTTTTTCAAAGGCCCAAATACCGCAATCGTGGGTTGATATGACCTTGCATTGCTTGCCGATGGGGAAATGCTCGCAAGCAGTATTCACCGGTATCGAAAGCTTATCGTAACTTCATCAGACTGTCCGAAGTCTTTGATCATCTCGTCAGTCCAAATTCCAAAGGGAACACGCGAGGCAATTGCCTGCCTGCATAATTCAGAAGGTAAGGAAGATTTACCCGTGTCCAGTCTAGTCAACTTTTCAATTTTTCCCGTGGGAAGCAAAGTGAAGCGAAAGGTTACAGTGCCAGGGACGCGATCCCTTTGGAGAAACCGAAGCGAGCCAGTTGCAAGTTGATGCCACTGTTCCTCAATGGCTTTGAGCATTTCCTGTAAATAAACACCGTAAGGATGGAGTCGGCACTCTATTGCAACGGACCCAATCCGATGAGCAGTCGTCGCACTTTTCATGAGAGGTCCCCTGATCAATTCGGGTGAAAGCTTGGGCCTGGGTTTGTGTCTTGGGGGACTCAAATCCGAATCGGTTCGACGGGTCGAACTTTGCTCAAACGATTTAGCAAGGAGGACGGTATTGCTCTTGTCCCCGTCTTTTTCGTTCTTTTTCAATTGGATACCGTTTTCGGATGCTCCTTCTTCCACTTCCGTTTTCGAGGAAACGGCTTTTTTGGGGGGAAGGTTGTTTTCTTGGGAGGTCGGAGATTTTTGGGAAGCTTGACCAGGAGGAGTTAGGCTTGGGTTGGACTGTTCTGCCGATGGCGCTATTTTAGTCGTCGCTTTCTCTCCTTTCACTTCAGGGGTATCATCGGTCACTGCTGAGACGGAAGGTTTAGGTTGAGCTGCCTGTTGGTCTCTGAATGAAAAGTTGGATGTCTCGTCGGGTGGGTTCTCGGGGACTTCGCTGTTCGCCTCGACAAAACGCTTTTCGTTGAAATGAACAGGTAGGGCGGGAGGGGGAGACCAAGTGACTTCCGTTGTTGTCATTGGCTTTGCTTTTCTGCCTTTGCTTGCGGAAAGGTTCGTGGCGATACTGAATTCTCCAAAGGCAATCAAACTTGCGACAGCCATAAGACCGCCGGCGGCAAAAGACACCAAACCACCTGAACTTGGCTTGACGAAACCCTTGTCGGCGGTCGATGAATTAGGTTGGGGACCTGAAGCTCGGATAAGAGGTTCAGACATCACACACTTGGGCCGCGTGCCGCAAGGCGAGGTTCTTGTCTTTCCAGCTGGGAATAAACTCTTGGGCTACGTAACCATCGTATCCGGTATCCAAAATAGCACGCATTACAGCGGGGTAGTTGATTTCTTGGGTGTCGTCCAATTCAGCGCGTCCGGGGTTTCCTGCCGTGTGGTAATGGCCGATTACGTCCTTGTATTGCCTGATGCGCCGGATTACGTCCCCGTTCATGACTTGTACATGGTAAACGTCAAAGAGAAGTTTGAAGCTCGGGGAATCGATTTCCTTGATCATTTTGACGCAATGATCCACGTCATCTCCAAAATACCCGGGATGCCCCTTCATCGGATGAGAATCATCTCTGGAATTTAGGTGTTCCAAGCAAAGAGTGATTTTTTTCTTTTCAGCCAAGGGGAGGACTTTTTTCCAGCATGCGATACAATTCTTTTGGGCTTCCTCTTGGGTAATGCTTTTTTCTTTCATTCCCGTAAAGGTGATCACTCTCTTGTAACCGGCTGCCGCGCAAAGTTCAATTGCCTCGGTGAGCTTTTCTACGCAAGCCTCGTGGTTTTTAGGATTGACGGGACCCTCCTTGAAACCGTGACTTCCGACCAAAGACACATCCATGCCGAGCTCTTGGATCAAAGGATAATGCTTGGGAGAGATGCCTTCCATAGCCACAAGTCCGATTTCCTTGCATAACTTCGCTAACTCGGGGGTGGGCATCGGGTTGAAGGTCCACCCCATGATGGACTGTTTGATCCGACCTTTCTTAATGCGGAACTTGGGATCGGCTATTTTCTTTGGAGCTTGAGCCCGTGAAACGTTTGGGGTTGCTGAACCGGCGGCTAGGATCGTCGTGGCAGCGACGGATTTGATGATCGAGCGTCTATTTGTTTTCATAGGAATAGTTTTGCATAGGCTTGGTACGTTCCCACGACGAGAAAGGCTCCGAAGGAAAGCCAAAGGAAAAAGTCCCAAACTTTACCTGGGCGTAGTTGGTCATCGCATTTTTTGTAGCGAAAGTATAGGACGGCAAACCCGATTAGCGGTAGCATGATTGCTTGTAGGGTTCCGGCAATGAGAACGAGGACGACTGGTTTTGGGAAAAATACGTAGCAAAGAACGCTTAGCATAGGAAGGATGATACCAGCCCATTTTAGTCCTGCGGCACGGGTTCTTTCGTTGAGTTTCACTATACCCGTAACAGAGCCCACGTCTACTGCGAGTCGACTTTGTGCCGCGATGGCTACGTAAAATGTGGAAAAAAGAACAGCAAATGCACCAAAAAGAAAGAGGTTCTGGGCAAAGTCTCCAAAAACGGGTTGGTACATTGCAGAAAGGGTCTGAATCATCTCCGAACCTTCCGGAATGAGGTTTGATCTTCCTAAGACGGCGGCTCCCAAAAGATAAAAGGCAATCGTACAAAAGGTGTAGACGATCATGGCGCCCCACGAGTCCCAATGCATGACTCTCATCCATCCTTTGGCCCTTCGAATCCAATTTTCGCTTTCATCGCGCTTCCCGACAAATTTGCCGTACCCTTTCTCCAAGCACCAATAGGGGTAGGCCAAAAGCTCCGATGCTCCTACACCAATGATCCCGAAAGTTGCGAGGGCTGTAATCAAGGGCTTGTTGCCTTCCGGAAAGCCAAAGGAGAGTCCTCGCTTCAATTCCACCATGGTTACGGCCCATTTGTCATAACTCTGAAGGGCAAAGAGGTTGGCTATGGTAACGAGGGTGAAGGCTGCGACCAAGAAAACGGAAAATCTCTCAATGAAAGAGAATTTACCCCATACCAAAAGGAAAATGGCCGCCCCGGTCAAAATAAGAGACCAGTAGATGTGATCATTGGCCTTGGGTACTGCCCCCATTTTTTCTATTTCCTCGCTCATCTTCGAAATCTCTTTGAGTCGGGTGTTCTTTTCTGCCGGATTCGTGTTTTTTCTTAGGTTTGCAAGCTCGGCCTTTTTAACGTCAAGGCTGACTTTTCGGGCTATGTTTTCGTTATAGATTTTGCCCTCTTCGGTCAGGGGAATGCTAATCGCCATGGCTTGGCCTACTCCACCGACAATGCCTCCTTGTTGCCCGAGGATCGAAAGAAACATCAGAAGCCAATAGCAAATGATCCAATTGGCCCGAATCCTTCTTTTGCCAAAGTCAAAGCGAAAAATCGGGCCGGGAACTTCGTTCAGGGCCGACAACGTGGTCTTACCGTTGGTTATCGCATAACGTCCGAGTTCGATTTGAGCGAAAACCTTGATTACGCATCCTAGTATAATCAGCCAAAGAAAATCGAAGTGAGCTTCCGCTCCCGTTCTCGTTGTGGCGATCAGTTCACCTGAACCAACAATCGAGCCAGCCAAGATCATTCCGGGCCCGATGTTCCTCAAAATTCCGATCGCAGTGGTAGGCGCTTCTCGTGTTTCTCTTTGTTCGTCGTTGTTTTTAAAGTCCATCCTTCGGGTGCCGTCGAATTTTTTATCTCCAGTCGTTTGCCCAATTGGCATTTTCATAATGACTGCGGATTCGCCATTCGCGCAAATTTTCCAAGAGCATTTTTCGGGTTTCTTGGTACTCGTTTTTATTCCAAAGGTTATTCGTTTCTTGAGGATCCTTTTTTAGGTCGAAAAGTTGCCCATCGTCTTCACCTAGAAAATGAACCAATTTCCATTCTTTGCTTCGAACCATGGTCATGAATTCGGTGTCGGTGAGAATCAGGTCTTTTGCTTGCTCTGCATATACGTATTCCCGGCCTGCCCACTCCGCGTTTTCAAGAGCGGGAAGAATCGTTTCGGCGTCCATTGTCTCGGGTAAGTCGGCACCGGCCATTTCCAGTATGGCAGGACCAACGTCCATCAATTGTATGAGATCGTCGACTCTCCGGCCTCCTTCAAAGCGAGATGGAGAATGTACGATGAGAGGCACACGCGTTATTTCATCATACATTGTCCACTTTTGGCTGTGCCCATGATCCGTGAGGCAGTCGCCGTGATCACTCGAGAAGATCACGATGGTATTTTCGAGAAGAGCTTTCTCCTCGAGAGCTTTCATGATTTGGCCGACTTTCTCGTCTATGAGAGTGACGTTGGCCAAATAATGCTTTCTTTGCCGAATTCTGTTTTCTTGGGTCGGCTCCATTTGATGTACGACGGAATCGTGATCGATTTCGACATTGTGTGTTCGCATGGCCTTGTATGCGTTAGGTTGTCCCTCCAAATCCTCTTGGCTTACGGGTGCAATGGGGACATCCACGTCCTCATATAGATCGAGAAATCGAGAGGGAGGATCATAAGGAGGGTGGGGGCCTGGAAAACCAACTTCAAGGAAGAAGGGCTTTTTACCATCATATTCCTTCAACCACTTGACCGCTCTGTTCCCAGTAAAAGCATCCGAATGGGTTTCTTCCGGCAGATCCCACGAAAATGCCCCTAGGCAATCCCTGTAGTCTGGCCTCTCCCGGTAAAGAACTCTTTTCTGTTTCTCTACTCCAATGTCATCCAAATGTTTTTCCCAGTCGTCTTGGAATTCAGCTCCTTCGAGAAAACGGTCTTTGTTTTCTACCACTTGTCGTTCATGAAACCCGCAAGGGGTTGTGAAGGGCCAAGTGTGCATTTTCCCGACGTTAGCACAGTGGTAACCCGAGTCCGCAAGGTTTTCAATCCAGCTTCTTGTCCAATTGTCGGCATTCTTGAGAATTCCCGTCGTATGAGGGAAATGGCCTGTAAAGAGACTCGCTCGTGATGGAGCGCAGGAGGGTGCGGTAACATGACACTGAGTGAAAGTCACTCCTTCCTCGACCAATTTGTCAAGGTTTGGCGTGATGCAGTGAGGATGACCGAGCGCCGAGATCGTATCATAGCGTTGTTGATCCGTTAGGATGAAGAGAAGGTTGGGTGCCGTAGACATTGGTTTTGGTTTGGGAGAGGATCAGGAAAAGTATTTTCGGTAGGAGTTAATGGTTTGCCGTGCAGCCGTTTCGGGATCAGGCCAATCAAAAGCCTCGGCGGACACGCAACCCTCGTATCCGATGTCGGTTAGCGCCCGAGCAATTGGAGCGATCTCGGTGTGACCGCAACCCACGGGTCTACGGTTGCTGTCTGCGAAATGAACGTGTCCCACGTATTTTGATCCCTCCGTGAGGGACTGAGCGATATCTTCCTCCTCGATATTCATGTGAAAAAGGTCAGCCAAAAGAGAGACTCCATTTGTTTGCAGACCGTCCAAGAATTCACAGGCATCCCCGAAGCGGTTGAATAAATTGGTTTCATACCTGTTCAGTGGTTCATAAATAAGGAAAGTCCCGGCCTTCCTTGATTTCTCACCCAGTTCTTCGAGAGCCTCTTCCAACCATTTCAGGCATTCTTCGCGATTGGCCGCTTCGTTCGAGCTTCCTTGCATAGAACCTATGATAGCGGGGGCTCCGTGTTCAGCTCCAAACTCAATCATGTCGCCAACGAAGTTTTGGGCGTTTCGGCGAATGCTTGGATCAGAGTCGGTAAGGGTCAGGCCTTTAATTACTTTCCCTGCACCCGTACCAACGGCTCCAAGTTGTAAATTGTTTTCCTGGAGTAAGCGCTGCAACTCTCCAGGGACACCAGCGGACGGTCCTTCGGTAAACAATTCAATTGCTGAAAAACCATATTCAGCGGTTTTTCCAATGCCCGTTGCCAAATCATCCCAAAGTATCCAGGGGCCACCGTGCAGGGAAGGTACAAGAGATAAAGTAAGGCAAGGTTTCATATCAATGCACCTTGACTATATTGGGAGAGAAAATAAAGGGAAAAACCTCATCCCTCTGGACCCTAGGAGCTAAAAGATCAGGCGTTTGGTTTTACGGGACTGAAAGGATTGTCGTTGCGAGGTTCAATATCAATTGGTTTACCAGGCAATTCATTCAACTTATTGTTTGGAGATGCAGGAGTATTGATCGGGTTGTTCAGTTCGTCGGCAAAAGGATCTTGTTCGGGGAGCTTCGGTTTCTGCAGAGGCGCGTTTATCGTTCCAGGCACTCCATTCTCCAGAGGATTCCCATCGGGGGGGGCAAATGGGGAGTTTCTAAGAGAAGGAAGTTTGCCCTCAGGGGTCAAGGTCGGCCCAGGATTGGCTTTCTGCCCTGGGAGTCCAGGTGATGCCCCTGCCCCCGTCAACGGGGAATATTTCCTTTTCATGGGATCGGCCAGACCCTCAAATGGATCATTTGACTTCTTGAAGCGGGGACTGATTCCAGTGTTGATTAAATCAACTGGTCTTGTCGCAAGGGATGGCAAGTGCAGTGGGCGGGGTTCTTTGTATCTTTTGTCAAAGGGGTTTGGAGTCATGGCATTCTTTCTTTCAGCGTGAGGCACGTAACCTTTGCTCATCAACCATTCCATAGTTCCGCCTCTTGGCAAAACCCACTCGTTATTTATTTTCAGTGCAGTCGGAAGTCCCTTCGCATCAAACCAACCATTCTGTTCTCCCCCAATTGCAGGCCTCAGGCGGAAATCATTTTTCTCCTCCGATTGTTTTGCTTCAGCAAAATAGAAGAGTTGACAGAATATTGCCATAAAAACACCAAGAATCCTTAAGCTCATAAATGTGTAAGTAATCCAAGTTTGCTTGGGTTGTCAACTTTTCGGTAAGAAATTCAACAATCAGTTATGATGGTTTTCAGGCTAAGGGCTATTGAGGGACAAGGAAGCGTGGGAAAGGTAACCTGCGTCTGAAAAACTGTAGTATCCGACTTGCTTTGGGTCGTTCTCGATTTCTCCTAAAATCACATGATCAAGTAGATCGATTCCGATGTGTTCGGCAGCATGATGAATTTTTTTGGTTGCTCGGATATCTGCCGAACTTGGAGACGGATCTCCACTTGGGTGATTGTGGGCCATGATGACGGCAGAAGAGCCATGACGGATGGCAGGGCGGAATACTTCCCTTGGATGAACAAGGCTCCCCGTAGCGGTTCCTGATGTTACTGCTTCAGCCCGAATCAACTTGTTCTTCCGGTCCAGGCACAGGACCCAAACTCGTTCCACCGAATCCGAGCGGACTTCCGGATAAAGATATTCCCAAACGACCTCAGGACTTTCGAATCTTTCGCTTTGGGTTCTTTCTCCTCTCATCATGCGCTTTGCAATTTCAACAAAGGTGCACAATTGAAGTGCCTTCACCTTGCCTATTCCCCGTACTCTCCTGAAATCAGATACGTCCCATCGCAGTAACCCCGCTAAGGAACCTGCCTGCCTGATCAGATCGTCGGCCAAGGCGAGGACATCCTTCTGCGCGGTCCCCGATCGAATAAGCATGGCAAGTAACTCTCGGTCTGCGAGGGGTGCGGCGCCAAGCTTTTCAAGTCGTTCTTGTGGGCGGTCCTGGGGGCGTAATTCGCGTAAAGAGTTGAGGCAACCGGGAGCAGTTGTCATTGAGAGGAGAGAATTGGAGGGAGTGTGGGAGGAGGGAAGAAAACTACTTTGGCAATGTTATTCGGACATAGGCTTCCTTCTTGAGTCGGCCAAGCCATTGGCGTTGGCTTTGGGCCTCGTATTCGGAAGCCAAGGTTCGTTCGATTTCCTGTCGGACTTCGTCAAGGGGTTTGCGCCCGGAAGCTTTTTTCTCAGTGACGAGTAAAAGGTAAACGGCAAGCTTGCCTGATTTTTTGATCGAACCGTCTTTTTGTCGCTCCAGGGTTTCGACCACAAAAGGTTCCGAAACCTGACCTTCCTTAAGAGAAAAAGCCTGTTTCCTGATTTCGTCGTTTCTTATTTCTCTTTCCGATACCATTACTCCCCAATCTCCTGCTTTCTCCCTGAAGGGGCTTTGTCCGTTTTCGGTAGCAAGTTTTTTGAAAGGAACTCCCTTTTTGAACTTATCTTGTACCTTTCGTGCTTGCTGAAGGAGCACGGACTGGGGTTCTCCTGCAATTTGAGAGAAGGCAATCTCGCTCAAACGAATTTTTACTTCGGTTTTGAAGAGATTGACCTGCTTATTGTAATAAGCTTCTACTTTTTCCGGACTTATCTCCTCCTTGAGTTTTCTGCGAGTCGATAGCATGTGACTGTAGATGATTTCCTCCTCTAAATCTTTCCTGAACTCCAATTGAGAACGACCGTTGCTACGGAGGTAATCACGAAAAAGCTTTCGGTCACCGTTGAAGTCGCGAATGAGGCGCTTGTTGTATTCCTGTTCGACATAAGTATCCGGGATCGCCATGCCTTTCTCCTTGAATGCAGCGATGGAAAGCAAACGGTCGACCTTTCCCTCGACGAATTCATTGGTGCGTTTTTTCTTTTCTTGGTCGGAGAAGTTCAACCTGGTCATCGCGTTATCTATTTCCCCCCAGGTAACGATTCGCTCGTTGACCTTGGCGACCACCCGATTGATTTCAATCAACTCCGCGTTAAGAAAATGAGCGGACAAGGACAGGGCGGACGCAAAAAGCAAAGTTTTGCGAGAAAAAGTTTTAATCGTTTTTATTCCCATGCACCCTCATCTTTAGAAAACGGATGATTTCCTTCAACTTCAAAAGTGGTTTTCGTGCAGAAAGTTTTGGAATCCTTCCGGCAATTCGAAGATATTTCTTTTCCTTGTCCTTGGCGTTTCGTACAAAACGGCAAAAAAGTTCACTTCCCTTTACCTCGATTTGGTCAAATCCCGCTTCCTCGCTTAGGCATCTGATCTTGGTCTCCGAAAGTAAGTTATCAACCTCGCCTGGAGGAGAACCGAATCGGTCGCGAAGTTCTTCTTCGAATTCGCTCAGTTCAGCGAGCGTTTGTATGCGCGAGAGTCGCCTGTAACCTTCGATTCGCAATCTTGCCTCAGCGGTATAATTTTCGGGGAAGAAGGCTCCCTCAGTTTCAATTTCGCCATGAATTTCGGAAGCTTCTTCCTCTTCCGTTTCTCCGGAAACCAAGAAATCAAGGCGGACGGTTGCAGACAGGCGCAGACTTAAGTCATCTCCCTTAAGGCGTGATACACTTTCCTTCAATAGCCTGCAGTATAACTCAAAACCTATACCGGCCACATGGCCACTTTGCTCGCTCCCTAGTAGGTTTCCGGCCCCGCGAAGTTCGAGATCTCTTAGGGCAATTCGGAATCCGGCTCCGAAATTGTTGGTTTGACGAATGGCCGAAAGTCTTTTGCGGGCCAAGTCGGAAACCGGCATTCCCATGTTGAGAAGGAGGTAGGCATATGCCTGTCGGTTGAATCTTCCCACTCGCCCGCGCAGTTGATAAAGCTGGGAAAGCCCGAATTTATCTGCTCCTTCAATGATGATGGTGTTGCAGTTGGGGATATCCAAACCGGATTCGATGATGGTAGTGCAAACCAAAAGGTCGTGATCTCCTGCCACGAATTCGGTCATCACTTTCTCTAGTTCGTTTTCTTCCATTTGGCCGTGACCAACGGCAATTCGAATTTCGGGGAAATGGGCCTGAAGTTTGCGGGCTACCGAAGCAATTGTTTTCACTCGGTTGTGAAGGTAAAAAACCTGTCCACCTCGTCGTAGTTCCATTTCGACTGCTCGTTTGACGACCTCGGGAGAGTTTTTCGCCACCTCGGTCCTAATGGAGCGCCTGTTGACGGGGGGTGTTTCAATGGCACTCAAGGCGCGAGCCCCAACCATTGCAAAATAGAGTGTTCTGGGGATTGGGGTGGCACTTAAGGTAAGGACGTCTACGTTCACCCTAAGTCGCTTGATGGTTTCCTTGTGTTGCACGCCGAACCTCTGTTCTTCGTCTACGACCAAAAGCCCTAGGTCAAGAAATACCAAGTCTTTACCGAGTATCCTGTGAGTGCCGATGAGGATGTCGATGGTCCCGTCTCTTGCGCATCGGAGAATTTTTCTTTGTTCTTTGGAGGTGCGAAAGCGCGTAAGCATTTCGATCTCAATCGGGTAGTCCGCCATTCGTTCGCGGAATACGTTTAGGTGTTGCTGGCACAAGATCGTCGTGGGAGCCAACAGAGCCACTTGCTTCCCGTCCATGACAGCCTTGAAGGCGGCTCTTAGGGCGACTTCCGTTTTTCCGAAACCAACGTCGCCGCAAACCAAGCGATCCATGGGTTCTTCCTTTTCCATGTCTATCTTGGTTTGATCGATTGCCTTTTGCTGGTCGGGGGTTTCGGTGAAAGGAAAAGCGTCTTCGAATTCCTTTTGCCATTGGTCATCGGCGGCGAAGGCATAGCCTTTTTGAGTCTCCCGGGTGGCTTGCAGTCGGAGTAAGTCAGCGGCCAAGTCAAGGGCAGCAAGTTCTGCGGCCTGCTTGGTTTTTGCCCACGCTTTACCTCCGAGTTTGGCCAGTTTTGGTTTCGCCTTCTGCAATCCTACGTAACGCGAGAGCAGGTGTGATTCCTGCAAGGGAACGTGAAGGAGTATGCCATCGGCGAATTCAAGCGTAATCGCTTCTTCTTTTCGATTTTCTTCCTCAATTTTCCCCAATTGCCTGAAACGGCATATTCCATGTTGGTGATGAACGAGGTAGTCATCTTGAACGAGTTCCGAAAAGTCGAGGGCTTGGTCGACCTCTTTTCTTCGGACAATTGCTTTTTTGGTGCGTGACGATCGCCTGCTCCGTTCCCTGCCCAGAATCTCGCGTGCAGTGGCCAGAACAATACCTTTCTCAGGATTTTTTTTGAGCAAGGAAAAACAATTGCTTTCTTTGCCGGGTTCAGCTGAAAAACCTTCCCGTAATCCGATGGGAAGAAAGCGTGGATTTAGTTTTTCAAGTGAACTCTCTTCCCGGATAATTTCTGTGATTCTTTTCCTTTCCGAGTCCGCCCCGGCCGCGATGATGACCTCATGTTTTTGCTTTTGCTTTTGGAGTAAGTGAAAAAGAAAGCTGGTTCTTGAAAACTTTTGATTTTCAAGCCTTTTAAGGCTGATTGAAGAATGATCCGGAGGAGTGCGGAAGTCGCTCAGGCTGAAAACTTGCGATTTCATCTCATCCGATTCTTCGAAAATTCCCGCACCTGCGCTTAATTCACTTGTTCCGATGAAGTGGTTTTTTCCTTTGCTTGCCCATGAGAGGGAAAAATTCGCTTTCGCCCCTTTCTTATTGTCGGTCTCATGGAAGACAAGAGGGTAAAGGGAAACCAATTTTTCCGGTTCACGCAAAACCCAGGTCACGGGCTCAATGAGGTAACGAAAAAATTCGCCTTCGCGACCATAAGTATCCATTGGCCCCGAACTGGCTATGGTTACTCCTGAGAGTTGCTCCGTAGTCCTTTGAGTCGTTGGGTCGAAGGCCCGAATTTCTTCGACTTCATTACCGAAGAAATCGATTCTGACTGGCTCACGACCGTTTACGGGGTATACGTCGACCAAGCCGCCCCTAATTGAGAATTGACCAGGTTCTTCGCAAAGAATCTCTGATGAATAGCCAAGGTTTTCAGCTAATGAGAGACAGAATTCGTCGAAATCCAATACATTTCCCTTATTTATCTCAGTTTCAGATTTTTGTCGATCTTCAGGTGGTGGGCATGGTCCAAGAATTGAGTCAGGGGTAGTTGCGATGAGGGTTATGGTTTTTTTATCGCTTGCGGAGTTCGTTTTTCGGGAGCCTAGAAGACTGGAGAGGGTGGCCGTTCGCTCGCACGAGCGTTCAAAGGCATCAGGGTTTGATTCAATAGGGGGATGGTCGAAAGTTTGAAAGTCTATCGAAATGGATGAAGATATTTCCTCCATCAAAGCCGCCGTATCCTCAGCCCATTCTTCGGCCTTTGGCAGGCTTTCTTCCAAAAGGATGGCAATAGGGTTTTTTATCCTCAGGATTTCGTTTGCCGCCAAGGCTGAAGTTGCAGACTCGGGAAGAGAGGGAGCGAAGTTGGCCTTTTCCGCCTGAGGAATGAGGATCCGTTTCACGCAGAGCTTGAGTCTCCGCAGGGGGTGGCTTTATCACTTCTTTGCTCAAGGCTTGCCAAAGCCATGGTGGCTGCAGCTTCCTCGGCTTCCTTTTTGCTCTTTCCTTGACCTTGCCCCAATCCTTCTTCTCCGACCGAGACTGTGATCGTGAAGGTTCTGAGGTGAGGGGGGCCGCTTTCCCTTTCGAGCTTATATCTGATTTTGTCTTTCGGTCTGGTTGCTTGAACAATCTCTTGAAGTTGTCCTTTGGGGTTGAATTGGACCTGAGTTTGTTCGAGTAGATTGCTCAAATCTCCCATCCATACCAGTACCCGGTCTCGAGCTGCTTCCATTCCACCATCGAGAAAGATAGCGCCGATAAGAGCCTCAATGCCATCCTCCAAGACTGAGCTTCTCTGGTTTCCTCTGTTTTTTCTTTCGGATGAACTCATCCGCAGAACGTTTCCCAACTCAATGCTCCTCGCCAATTCGGCCAAGAAACTTCCACGGGCTAGAACGGCTCTGTTTCTGCTCAGAGTGCCTTCGTCACCTTTGGGAAAAAGATGAAACAATTCCTCGGCAAGAATAGCACCGAGAATCGAGTCACCCAGGAATTCGAGTCTCTGGTTGTTCGGCTTTTGCCTTTTGTGTTCGTGGAAAGAAGGGTGCGTGAGAGCTTCGGCAAGGAGTATTGGGCGCTTGAAAGAATATCCAATTCTTTTTTGGAAATTCAGGAGCTTTTGGTCTTGGCTAGTGGCTTGGCTTGGCGACTTTTTCTTTTCAAAGAATGGCAAGAGCTTCCGAAAAAAACTCATTCCACTCTATCCTGCTCGAAAAATCGTGACTGCACTTCTTTGGCGAATGCCGAATAGGCCTTTGATCCTTGTCCGTTCGGATCGTACTCGAAAATAGTCTGACCAAAACTCGGCGCTTCACTTAGGCGGACGGTTCGGGGAATTGCAGTGCGAAAGATTTCGTTGGGATAATGTTGATTGACCTCCTGCCAAACCTCATAGGAAAGGCGGGTTCTGTTGTCGTACATCGTCATGACGATTCCGCCGAGTTTTAGTCCCGGATTGGCACCGGATTCCCTGAGTTGAGCGACTACGCCGGCGATTTGGCCAAGCCCTTCAAGGGCGAGGTACTCGGATTGAAGAGTCACAATGAGGTAGTCCGCGGCACATAGAGAGTTCATCGAAAGCAGGCCGAGAGTGGGGGGGCAATCTATGAGAATGGCCGCCAAACCGTAATTTTGTGTCAGTCCGTTTAAGGATGAGCGCAACTTGATCAGGTAGTTCGGTTGTCCACTTAGTTCAAGTTCAGCGGCAGCTAAGTCCAATTCCGAAGGAACGATCCACAAGTTCTTTCTACGGGTTGAAATTACACGATCTGCCAGGTCTCCCCCAGAGAGCAACGGTTCGTAAATGCCCGCACCGGCTTTTTTTTCCAGTCCAAGGCAACTTGTGGCGTTGGCTTGAGGGTCCATGTCGACGATCAGAGTAGGCAGACCGAAGGATGCTAGGGCATCCGCCAAGTTTACAGTCGTGGTGGTTTTACCCACTCCTCCTTTTTGGTTCGCAATGGCAATGGTTGTGGCCGGCATTAGAAAATGAAAACTAAGATCGTTCTCACTTCTGTCGAGAAGGAAAAGTAGATTATGAAATGACAGCCTCGCCGTCGACCTTCCTTAATTTGAGTTTCTTGTTAAGTGGAGGCTGTACGGGTATTTCATTTTCTCTTCCGGTGGACTGCAATAGAAACCACTCGATTGAACTCAAGCCCGCAGTCAAAGCAAGTGGGCTTGCACCTCCCAAGCGAGGGTTGATCTCAACTAGATGCAGACAGTTTTCGGAGTCGACGATTACTTGCCCCAGGGCATGACCCGACAAACCGGGGATGGCTTCGAAGGCGTTTTGCATGCTGCCTTCCCATTCCTTATTCTCGAAGATCTCCGATTCATGGGCCTCTCCGTCCACTACCTTCGAGCGCCACCGCAATAAGATGCTTTGGCATTTCCCAGCTGAATTGATCCAAGACTCCGCACTAAATTCGGATCCCTGTATCATCGGTTGAAAAATAGGTCGCTCCAAGCTCCGCGCATGCTTCATTGCTTTCTCGCGATCAAGATTCAAACCAATCGACTTGGATGCGCAACCCAATCTCTCTTTTACGGCAAACTGATTGCAAGGTAAGGTCGAAAGGTGTTCCGAAGTGGCTATGGGCCGAACGGCCAATGACTTGAGCGAACTTGAAAAAAGGAGTTTGTCTTGGCAGGTTTTAAGTGCGCTTTGGGCGGAAACCATGACCTGAATCCCATTTTGTTTCAAATGGTCGCGTTTAGTCGACCAACAGGCAAGTTCCGCGTCCCTGGTTGGAATGACATGAGTAACCTTCAATTCTTGGCAGTAACTTGTCAGGGTTTCCGTATCCATCTCTTCAAGAGGAGGGATACGGGCAAATTCTTCGACCCTTGAAGCTGCACGGCAATCAGGGTCGCAGTCCACCCCGATCACCCGAGCGCGCTCGTCGAACTTACGGGCGGATTGGAGAACTTTTTCGTAAAGGGAAATCTTGGCCGATAAGCTTGAAAAAAGAACAATGGGGGAGGAGGTGGTCATTCCTGCCTGCTCTTTACTCGATCAAGATATTCTGATTTGAGGCATGATGCGATGACTGCATCCGTCCAATCTCCTTGAACGAGGGTTTGTTCCCTCAGGACTCCTTCCCGCGTAAAACCGGAGGACTCGAGAGCCCTTACATGAAACCCGCGATGAGCGTAGGCCTCCGTGCTTATCTTGTTTAGGTTAAGCGTGATGAAGGCGCATTTCATAAGCAAGTTCATGAAGATCTTACATTCCTTTTCGTAGAGCTTCAGGTCTTGGCCCCTTTCGGGTTCCAATAGGAAGGAGACTTCGCCCCTGCGGTCATCCCAGTTCAGGTGGACCAAGCCTCCGTATCCAATCAAATCATTTCGATGGGTGAACCTAAGGAGGATTTGATCCGGTTTTTCCTTAGGAAATTGAGGCTGTACGATCTTTTCGAAATAAGTCAGCTGATCTTCTTGCGTGAGAGGTTTTTTCTGACGCAGGACATTCAATTGCTTGTTTCTCCATCCCATTATCGGGATGGAATCTTCCATCCTGATTGAACAAAGCTCATAGGCCATTTGTTTTTCTCGAAATCCTTTCAAGCATGAGTATTCCCCAGCTACTTCCTCCGGCAAGCCTTGCTTGCTCGTTTTCATGAGAATTGATTGACGAAATTACCGAGTTCCTCAATCACTTTATCCTGATCATTTACTGTTAGATGAGGGTAAAGAGGTATGCTCAAGCAGCCCCGGTAGAAAGTCTCCGCTCCCGGAAGGCGAATCTTTCCTACCATCTTTTCGAAATACGGATGCCGATAAAGTGGGACATAGTGAACCTGAGTCAAAACATTCTTTTCCTTTAGGAATTTGTGGGCCAAGTCTCTTTTTCCCTTTTCCTTGAAGCGAATGACGAACAAATGCCAAGCATTACCCGGATCAATCTCAGGAAGTTCGAAATGATCACAAAACGGTTTCTCCTTTAGGGATTCGAGGTATCGGGACGCAAGAGCTCGTCTTTGGGTGAGAAAATCATCAAGTCTTTTCAATTGAGAAATGCCAAGGGCGGCTTGTAGATCGGTTAACCTGTAGTTCCATCCAAGTTCCTCTTGTTCGTATCGCCAAGGAGTTTCATGGTTCTCTCCAAAAGGGCGCGCGATCCCGTGACTTCTCAGTTTTCTAGCTGATTCGGCCAATTTTCCGGAGTTCGTCAACACTGCCCCGCCTTCGCCGCAACAGATATGCTTGACTGGATGGAAACTCAAAGTTGAGGCATCTTCCCATAATCCGGATGAGCTCTTGGTCTTGGAACCGGATTCCTCTTGCTTCCAGGCACCCGGTGAATGCGACGCATCCTCAATTAGACCAAATCCGTGTTCTTTGGCCAAGAGGCTACATTTTTCCAAAGGAGCAACGGAACCGGCAAAGGACACCGGAGTTACGATATTGGTTTTTTCCTTTTGCTCCTCACTTACTTGCTCAAGGCAATACTCAAGTGACTCTGGATCAATCAAACCCGTGTGAGGGGATACGTCGCAAAAGGAAATTTGCGCAGATTGATATTTCAGGGCATTGGCGGTGGCTGAGAAAGTAATCGCCGGAATGATTCCGAGGCTTCCTTCTCCAACACCCGCGGCGGCATAGGCCAAATGAAGGGCAGCCGTTCCACTTGAGCAGACGACCGCATCTTCGACCCCAAACCAATTTGAAAGCTCTCTCTCGAAATCTTGAACCTTGGGACCTTGAGTGAGAAAGTCAGACGTAATCACCTGATTGATCGAGGTGATGTCTTCGTGGCTAATGCTTTGCCTTGAATATGGAATGAGAGCCATGGGTGAATAGGAAACCAAAAGAATCCAATCATTCCAAGCTGAAACCCTCTTGCTTACATGCGACTTGCAACTCAACTCTCACTTGAGATAGGATAAAATAATGAAAGTCGTCGGTTCCGTAATTGCGAGAATAGGAAGCAAACGCTTGACCTACAAAAACCTTCTTCCCTACAAAGGAGAACCATTGGTGTTGCGTGCCGTCCGGAAACTTGTTGGATGTCAAAACGTTGATGAAGTCGTTCTGTCCACAGACAGCGAGTTGATTGCAAGAACCTGCATGGAGGAAGAAGTTCGGGTTCTTTGGCGACCGGAACATCTAACAGGTGACGACATTGCTTCCGTTCCCGTATTTCAGCATATCGTGGAGCATCACCCATGCGATATTCACGTAAATTACAATTGTAATTTCCCCGAATGCGATGATTCGGTGATTTCAACCGCAATCGATCTTGCGGAGGAAACCGGTGAGGCATTATCCAACCCCTATGCGATTTGGGCGCAAACTTCTCGGTGCCTCGCAAATTACGGTAACCCTTTTGATATAACGGCTACGACTTTTGAGGCGAGGGGGGTTCATCCTCTTGACGTTCACACAATGGAAGATCTTCTCCGTGTGCACCGGGATCACCAACCTGAAATTTAGAGCCTTTTTTTAAAAAATGAAGAATTGCAGTAAAGTTTGGTTAAAAAGCTCCGATATTATGAGGTGATTGATCTTTCAATGGAAAAAAACATCTACAGCAAACTTTTGAGGATTTCTAGCATTCTAGGGATCGTTTTCATGTTTCACGGCCTTGCCTTGCATGGTTTCGAAACCAAACGCTTCGACGCACCTGCCCCCAAGCGCCCTTCTTATCTTTCTTTCGCGAAACCGGTTCCTCTTCGATTCTCCATATCTCCATTACCGGTTGATAGAAACAATATCGCGCCTCCGGTCAGCGCCCCCGTCGTGCGGACTACTATCGTCAACCAAATCAGTCCGGAAGCAAATCAAACGGCGAGCCTTTCCACACCTTCCATGCCTCCTCGCTACGATCAAAATTCGAGTCAGGTTCCGCCCTCTTTCCTTCCTCAAATGATGCCACCCAGTACCTTGCCATTGTCCGATCCTTTTGAGGGCTTGGATTCTTTTCGAACCGACTCCACGGATGAACTTTTGCGGATCATTGAAAATTCCAACGTTGGTCCTTCCGGTTCTTCCTTTCAGGCATCTCCATTCGTCCCTCCATACACAGTTGCACCCGATGGGTTGAGGATGTCTTCCAAAGCGACTTACAAGAGAGTTAGACGATGAAAGGACAGACTATGAAATCATTATTTTTGTTTATCTCCTTTTTTGCCCCTGGTTTTTTTCAGCATTTCAATGGGCAGGATGCCGTTTCCTCGTCCACTGTTCAGGAGAAGTCGCTAGAGGATGTCATAGAAGGCATTGATGCTCTTATCGACGATATCGAGAGCTCGGAAAGCGTAAGTCCTCCTTCGCCATCCAATCCTTTGCCGGTTTTTCCCTCTCGGGATTACACACCACCTGTGGTTCCAGCCGACGAAGGAAGTGACCAGTCATTCAGGCTGAAAAACGAATTGATCCCAGACAACCTACTGAACAGGGTAGGCATCCCATCGACCTCGACGCAATCTTCTCTCGCTCCTTTGGCCAACGAAGACGAATTGGCCATACCAGATCAACTCCCCACAAGCCCTGCACCCTCATTACCAGCGCAAACAGAACCGCAATCCATTGCACCGGTCGGTAAGGTTCTTCAACTATCGGCAATCTCTAAGGTGGACTACAAGAATGCAACCCTTGAGGACCTGCTTCGTGAGGTCGACTTGTTGGAGTTGCCTGAATTCGTTTCACCGATGCGATCTCCATCTTTGACGCAGGACCTTGAAGCCCCCCTCCCCGAACGAACCCCCGAGTCAATGGAGCCTGTCGACATCGTCGAGTCTAATGTTCTCAGTCAACGTCCAGAGGATCGCAAGCCTACTGAGATCGGTGAATACACTGTTTTAGGCGAGCGCATTGACGAAGAACTGAAAATCAAGATATTGGAGGCAATTATGCAAACAAGGCATGCTTCCGGGGGAACAAATCAACCTTGGGTCACAACTTCAGTCTTCAAAGCAAACTCCTATTGTAACCGAGTGCTTGGAAGGCTCAACGCACCACACCACAAACGTTACCGCAGGGATATTTTGCTATCCCTTATCGGAATGCATGAACGCAACCAAGCATGGGTCGATGCCGCCAAGACTTATGAACGGTACTTAGAGGAATTTGCTTCCGATGACCGGTATCCATTTGAAGATCATGAAGACGCTCCAGGGATTCCCGACCTAAAAGCACCTTTGGGTTCTGTTACGAAATGGCTCGAGGGAAGAAAGCGTGGTGCTCCCACTATACCCGAGACTCATATTCGGTTAGGGAAAATCTATAGAACTCTCGGTGCTCATCGGATGGCTTTAAATAAGTTTTACAATGCCATTAATGCAACTCTCACTCTGCCACGTAATGAATCCTTCGAGTTAGCTGAGAAGCAAAAAGGCAAGCGCATGGAAACCCGTTCCGATGCCGAGTCCAATCAGGCGATGTTCGAGATCGCGGAAACTTTTATGGATGCGGAAGATTATGACAACGCAACCAAGTTTTTCAGTCGACTTTTCAAACTCGAACAATTGGAAGACACGGACCGTGGATTTGTTCAATTCAAGCAGGGTTTAGCTCATTACCGTCGGGCTAGAGAAACTCTACGCAAGTTGGAAAAAGCGAACCGCCTTCCTCCCGAGCAAAGAACGGACATTGAATTGGAGTTCGACAAAACGCCTCGAGCCGATTTTGCGAAAGTCAAGGAAGTCCTTCGGTCTTATGGGACCTTGTATCCACAAAGCCCTTATGTGCCTGAAGCCCACTATCTGCTTGCCTTGACCTATGAGCAACTCGGGCAGGACGAAGAGTCTGTGAAGGAGCTTCTTCTTTTGCTCAAGGAATCCGCTTTCAATCCCGAGATGATCTTGAATTTGGAGCAAGGTCGTACCATCCGGGACAGGGATAAACTGACGATCAGGCAATTGAAAGGCGTTTGGAACTTTTGGAAAAAGAAAACTGGCAATTATCTTGCCAATAAATTTTTCGAAGACAGTGAGTACTTCAATGCATACAGAATCTACTCCGCCTTGAGGGAAATTGACACTTCGCCTGCTTGGCAAGTTCCCGTTCTTTACCAGATTGCTCTTTGCGAAGAAAAATTGGGTAATTACGTACAAGCCATGGAAACTTATTCTTCCATTGAGGAATACGTCAGTTCGGACGAAGCTCGTGAGGGCATGGCCAACAACAAGTACTTGAATTTTGTTTTCGGCATGGTCAAATGGAGAAGAGAGCAACTGGAGGACACGCGAGCCATAAGGCAGGCAGTTAACCGTTATGGGATCTACTCCCGTGCACCCAATGCTCAAGTTGAATAATCCTTTTTTTCGAATTACTGGAAATGTTTTCTCCCAAGCCTTGAGTAGGTATGGAACCTAGAGAGGTTATCAAGGACCACCTCATCCTTTGCGAGCAAGTGCACGCCCTTCTTCTCGAGGAAAATACTTGGCTGAAGACTGAAAAGCGCGCTCCTGAAATGGATTTGATCGAGCGAAAGCAAAAAATTCTTCCGCAACTTGATGAGTCACTGGCCAATCTAAAAAAGTTAAAGCCGGAATATTTTTCGCCTTTCGATGACTCAAAAAAATTAGTGAACGAATCTCACTCGAAACTCTTGCAAGTTTTCTATCTAGATCGAGAAAATGAAGAATTGCTTCTGAAGCTCACTCAATCCTCGGAACGACAGACTTTCAATCGCTTTACCTCTCCGCCGCAGGAACCCGGAGAAAGCCAAGAGACATTGCCGGATCTTGAGAGCGGGATTGACGAAGAGGGGGAGACTACCCGAGGGTAGGATTTGATTCGCCTCTGCAGTTTTTCACTCTTTTGATGCATCTGTTTTTGACGGACTTGGGTTTCGGTCTTTGTTTGATTCGTGGGTTGTCCTAAAAAACTCAGTTCCATCTGTTCTATAATAGATCCACAGACCCTCTTTTATCCCGTTTAGATACGAACCTTCCTCCCGTTTGTTTCCATTTTCATATCTTTCTATGATGAATTCTTCTTGGGAAGAACCCTTGGGTTTTCTTGTCTTTATCTCGTCACTGGTTTGCTCGTTAGTTGAAGGGTTTGTCGATAGCTCTTTGCCTGATTCGTAAATCTTTCTAAAGAACTCCGTTCCATCAGTTGCGTAATAGATCCATAGTCCTTCTTTTTTCCCATTGAGGTATGACCCTTCTTCCCGTTTGTTTCCATTCTCGTATCTTTCTACGATGAATTTCTTATCAATCGGAGACTCGTCTTTACTAACCTTTACCTCAATGAACGGTTTTTCGTTTGGCAATTGGCTTCGGTTTAGATCTTCGCCCGATTCGTAGGACGTTCTAAAGAACTCGGTTTCATCGGTTCTGTAATAGATCCATAGTCCCTCTTTTTTTCCGTTGAAATAGTACCCTTCCCCTCGTTTATTTCCATTTTCGTATCTTTCTACAACGAATTCCATGTTCGAAAGAGATTGGGGGGGTTCAGGGTTTCGCTCTTTTCTCGATTCTTGTACCTGTGAGCGATTCAATTCAATGCCCGAGTCATAGGATGTTCTGAAGAACTCCGTTCCATCAGTCTTATAATAAATCCAGAGCCCTTCTTTTTTTCCATCAAGGTAGGACCCTTCTTCTCGTTTGTTTCCATTTTCGTATCTTTCAATAATAAACTCCATTTTCGAAAGACCCTCGTCGCTCTGCGTGTTCGTCTCGTCGTAAAAAACAAGAACACCAATGCCATTCACTACTTTTGTCGAGGGGCAACGGTCGCCATTAGGTTTCCAACCTTTTGCATTCAATATTTTCCCCGAAATGAAAGTTTGAATTGAGCTTTTGTTTCCGTTTTCGTACCAAGCCGTACAAATGCCATCCAGTTTTCCCTGATTGAAGTTCTCTTCCTTTATACGCCTTAGGCTTTGGCTCCAATAGGAAAAGGTCCCTTGTTTTTTTCCTTCCCTGTATTTTCCCTGAAAGAGTTTGTCTCCGTTTTTTCTCCAACTCAAAATCGGCCCATCCGCTTTACCATTGGAAAAGCGACGGAGATTTCGGAGTGTTCCGTTGTCGTCCCACTGACCGTACCAGCCAGTAAAAGGTTCTTCCTCATAGAGTAAGTGTTGAAGCCCGGACTTTTGTTTGAATTCATCGAACGGAAAAGTTTTATTTGAGTGCAACTGCCATTTTCCCTTTATGCAATCCCTCAAGACTTGAGCCAAGGCTCCTCGGTTATCTATGTCGAAGTCTACGCTTTGCTGGTCTTGACCGCCTAGCTCAGCCAGCAAAAGGAAAAAGGTTGATAGGATAATCCTTACCATTTTCAAAGCACAATTCCAGTCATTGAAATAGTCAACCACGGAGGGAAGGAACAACTTGCTAATACGCAACACGGATACATGTATTTTTTGGGGGACAAGAAGTCAGCAATTACACGGTCAAAAAAAGCTGGTTTCCGAAAAAAAGCCGATGCTGGGCACCATGCCTTTCCTTGGTTGATTGAGAGTCGTTGTGCTCTGATCTCCCTTGTGTGATCTCCGAAATTAGTGGAAACCGTTTTGTAATTATTAAAATGGCGGAAGGAGAGGGATTCGAACCCCCGGAACCATCTCTGGTTCAGCGGTTTTCAAGACCGCCGCATTCGACCACTCTGCCATCCTTCCAAGCGATGTTTTAAAGTAGTAAATGAAAGAGTTTTTTGCAAGATTGAAGATATTCTCCATTTTGGATAGGTCAGAGGAAATTCAATGGCAGGACCAAAGGAAAGGAAGTGAGGCAACGGGTGCCCGCCTCAGCAAAACTTTGAGCGGCAGAATCCTTTGGGAATAAGCCCAAAGACTATCTGCGAGACCCTTTTCTCACCATTCGGGTCTTTCGCCTTCTCCGTCGTAATCCTTGGCCAATCCTTTATCTTTGAGCATGATTGCCAAGGCATTGCCATCGATCCACACCTCGGCAACGATGCGAAAGTATTTACCCCGCTCGGGGTTTCTGAGCTCAATCTTCTTGGCTCCCTTCAGCATGCTTTCAGTCAAATTACGTGCTTCGAGTGCCAAGGCTTTTAGCTCATCGCTTGTTCCACGGATTTCCGGTGTATCTATTCCTTTCACTCTAATCGGTAGGTTGTCACCGAACAGAGGGTGCACGCCTTCTAGGTCGACTTTGAAGGTGTCACCATCGTAGACGTCCACCACTTGTCCGGGGTTGATCTCGAGTAGGTTTGTTCGAGAGGTTTCTTTAAGAGTTATGGACTGATCTTCTTCGTTAAGAAAAAAATAGGCCGAAATACCCACCGAGCAAACAAGCAATGTCATTACTGCAAATAGAAGTACCCTTCTTTTAACATGTTTCGAATCGGGCTTACTAATGAATTTTCCCGCTTTTCGACTTACTTTGCCCGTGATGAGGCCTGGGACGTCTTTGAGAGATACCCAATTGACTCCGTCATGACAGGCCAAGTCGTTTTTTTTGAAGCTTCCTTGATCCAAACAAGGTCGTAACTGAGAAATGGTGTACGGACCCATGTTTTGTCCGTCTCTGTGAACATAGACCTGCATTATCGAGTGATTGGTGACGATCAGTGTATTGGAAATGTAGTTAAGAGTTAATTTACTTCTAAAACAAATTAACCTACCAAATTAATACACCTTTTTGAGTAAAAAGCAATGGTTCCGTATGGTCAGAGAGAACCTTTTTCGAAACAGGCATGCCGATATTGAATCAAAGAAGTTAACCGTCAACTAATTCTATTTTTTTAAGTGTAAAAACGAGAACTTGTAAGATACCTTTGGTCATGTTATTCAGAAAATATGGGGGTTATTGAGAAATACTGGGTAAGCAGAGATGGGGAAAATATAGGTCCCTTTACCTTGGATGAGATTCGTGATGAGATTGAAAGCGGTTCGCTTTCAATCAATGACCTTGCTTGCGAACTCGGAGACGGAGAGTGGTTGAGTCTCCATGACATACTTGCTCCCTCTGCAGACGAACTTCAGGCGGATAAGGAGTTCGAGCCTAGGCAAAAAATTCTTAAACGATCTTCCGGTGGTTCTCTCAATATGGTCCTGACCGTAATGCTGGGGTTACTTCTCATTGCTTGCTTGATCGTTTTTCTTTTGCCAAAGAATGGGAAAAAAGACCAAAAGGTTGCTTCGAACTTCGAAGAAGCAGGGGGATTCGGAGCATTGGGGGTTACAGGGCTTGATTTTGCAGTCATTGAGAGAAATGCCACTGCTTTACATGACTTGACCGTTTTGGACGGATTGGTTCATGGACCGGATGGTATAGCGTTTACGGGATGGAGCATTTCCAAATATGAAAACTCCCAACAATTGAGCAACTTAACCCGTCATGAAAAGGGAAATTGGCTGGATGGGTTCTCTTGGAGACCCAACGGCGTTCGTTGTAATGAAACCACTCTTTCCGAGGGGGATGGCATTCTCGTAAGCTTTCATGAAAACGGCCAGAAGGAGAACGAGTCGACCTACAGAGGAGGATTGTTGCAAGGCACTCGTTTAAAATGGTTCGGTGAAGGGCAAAAGAAAGAGGAGGCTCAATACAAAAATGGCATGCTGCATGGACGCTTGGTGACTTTTCACCTCAGTGGTCAGAAGACGAAGGAAATCTTTTACCTTAATGGATTGCAGGATGGTCGTTACGAGTTTTTGACGAAGGACGGCCAAAAGTACGATGAGGGAAGTTACAGAGAGGGGAAGAGAGATGGTAAACGTTTTCAGTGGTCCCCCGACGGAACAAGTATGGATGTTGAAACCTATGAGGATGGTGAACTTGTTTCGTCAAGTGCATCAACGGGCAACCTGTCTGAAGCAGTGGAGGTTGCTGATTCGGAATCCTCCATGCCGTTTGATACGAGCAACGTTGGACTGGACGTAAAAGCCGTGGCCGATTTGCTTTCAACGGGTCTGAGGAAAGTTCGAGAGCGTTTTTTTGCAAAAAATGAATCTCAAAGCGAAAGCTTCAATGCGTTGTCTCATGCTGCATATCAATACCGTTCATCAAAAGGGACAAACCTGGAAAATGATGCCATCGTTGGGTTTCGTGAAGCTTTTGTTGATTTCAGAAATACTTGGCAATTGTCATTCGGCTTGAATGAGGGAGATGGATTTGTTTTAAGCGTTCCGCCTGCATCCGTCACTTTCGGTTCGGTCACTTTGTCTCGAAAAGAATTATTCAATGAAGGGATGGGTTTATCCGGTAGTTATAGCTTGGATGATTTGGATTTTATTCTTGGAGAAACTCAAAGCATGTTCCAAGCGATTGAATTGAAGCTTGTATTGGTTGACGATTTTCAAGGGCAGGAGGCCCGTTTGGCCATTTGGGACGAATTATGGCAAAAAGGCGACAAAGCCGAATCGGCTAATCTACTCCTCAAGGGTAATACTCTTATTTTTTCAGTCATGGAAAACTACAAAAAGAAAAGTTTGGATCGCAATGGCAATTCAGTATTTACGGATGAGGAAAGGGAGATTGAACTGAGTTTTTCTCCTTCGGCAAATGGGAAGGAAATGGGTTATTACACCAATGTGTTACGCTCAGTTCAGGAACAAAGCGAAGATACCCCAAGTCCTCAGCACGCAAAACTTATCATTAGGCAATTCGGAGGAATCGTTATTCGCTCCGGAGCGATCCTCTATCCGGATGTTACCGTGATGCTGGCAGGAGTTGCTCCGTTGGAAGAAGATACGCTGATTCGAGGGGTCAAGGTAGATTTAGGCGAACCTTTGCAAAAACCAGTTCTCAAGTAGAGGTTCGGTCCACAATGGACCGAAACAGTTTTGGATTAAATAAAACTCCTCGACGAGCAATTTCCGCACTCCGAGCAGGATAGCTATTCGTCACTTTTTCCAAATGCCCACATTTGGAGGTTTTCATCCGTTGGAGCATCACCGATCAACGCGTTGAACTTCCCTTTCAGTCGCATCTGTTGAGCATATATAGCCAGGGATATTCTTTTCATTGTCGGCAAGGGGGTAGGGAAGGAACTGATTAAACGACTCGACTTCAGCATGAGCAAAAGATCTATATCGTAGGCATTGCCCAACTTAGATGGAGTCCCAATGACCATAGTCAACCTCCCTCTTTTAATTTCCTTTGTGCCGCCTTCATCGGCACTAATCCAACCTTTCCCTTCGAGAGGTATGAATTTAAAACCACCATTGCTTGTGCAGTCTACGATTGCAGTGAGCTTTCCTTTTACCTTAAGCGATGATTTTTCAGAGGTTATTACGATTTCCGATTCCTTGGGAATGCATACGAGCATACTGCCTGAGAAAACCTTGATGGATCCAGCCGTTACGGATTGAATTACTGACTTCGCTCCGAGTCGAATGAGAAGAGAATCGCTTTTAAGTTCAGTCAGTGATTTTTCACCGGTGCAAAGCAAGCAATCGAGAGGGAGAGTCGAGTTTTGGTCAAAATTAGTGATGGCAGCTGGACCAATCAAGTTCTTATCTATTAATTCGACTTTTCCATCCGTGTAGGAGCAGACGAGCTCGAGCCCCCTTTGTTTCTCTGCCTTGGCAAAAAAAAGCATTCCCATACAAAGCAAGGGAATGCTGATTTTAAAAGATTTACGGTACAATGAAACTAGAAAGTCATGTACAGTCCGAGTGAGATACCCCCGTCTGCACTTTCGAAGTCATAGTCAAGGACATTGGCGTCTTGTAAAAGCCCGCCACTTGAATCCCTGCTTGAATATCCACCGAAAAGACTGGCTTTGAGGTTTTGAGTGATTGGATAGTCAACCTTGAGGGTTAGGGATTGTATGAATTCACTACGCCCGTTGTTTACCGACTGCGTTCCCTCTGTATAGTCTTTGAAGGTGACACTATAACGTGGGGAGAAAACAAAGTTCTCGTATGCATATCGCAGACCGTAGGATACAGTTGCATCAAGATTGTCCAATTCGTCCGTTGTCAAAAAGGGTCCGAATGGGTTTGGGTTTGACTCAGACATATGGAATCCACCTGAAATATCAAAAATACCAATGACCTGTTCGTTCAGTGCATGCATTTTCATAGCCCCGACGTTGGGGTAAAACTCTTTGTAAGTTTCATCTTTGAGTGCTTTGCTCTTATCCATTGCATAGCTGATGCCGATCCGATAGGCCCACCCGTTCGCGTGTTGAGCCAAAAGCATGGCGTATGCACTTGTTGATTGGTAATCAAGTGCACCTAAGCCACCTTCTTCATATGCAGTCATCGTATAACTAGTGCCTACATAGGGTGTAATGACCGCATCTTCTGCTTCAATGGGTTCAAAGCTTGCTCCGGCGAACAGAGTGTTGATGAACATAGCTGTTTCGACTCTGCTCAGTTTGTCCGCAGAAGACAGGGGGTTGTTTCTGTAGAGGTATTTACTCTCAGCCCCACCGAAGACTGAAATGTTTTCAGTCTTCATGAAAATGGGACGCTGAGCACCAGCATCGCTAGAATCTACTTTCGTATCATCACCGCCTGGGTTCGTGATCGAAGTTGGCGGCGCCGTTGGGCGTTCGGAATCGCTTGAAAGTTGCTGTGCACTAAGCAACGTTGGAAAAAGAGCGAATGTCGCCAAAAACTTTTTAAATTTCTTGTTCATTTTAAGGTAAAATTGGGATTATTGGTAAGGCAGTTCCTGTACTAGAACTTTTTGACCTGAACAGCAGCAGCTCCGTGTGGAAGTGTTTTTATAGATGAATAATATCCTGGAGAACCCAAGAAAGATGCTTGTTGGAGAAGGGTAGAACCGTGCCTTACGTTTTCCATGTTCACTCCGCCTGGGATTGGATTGGAGAACTGGTTGAAGCCAATTGTTCCATCACGGCTTCTCAGGGTAACTTCCGATGTATTCGAGAAAGTGACGTTGCGAAGGTTGATCGTTATTGCCTCCATGTATACGTCATCCACACGACCACCTGTAATATCAAGTCCATTGATTTGGATGAGATTGTGGGCGTAAAGGTAGATATTATCGGAGTCGGAAGCGTCTCCACCGTTACCAACTGTGAGGGTATTGCTTTGGGCAGTAGAGGAGCCAATGTGAAGTTCTTTGAGTGAACCGATAGCTAAGTTTCCTCCAGTGGTGATTGATACGTTAACCAATTTGACGGTGTCTTCGGCACCCAAAGCTAAATTGGAACCGTTGTTCGTGACTGATACAACATTTGGGGTAGCGTAGTCAGCGGCATTGGCGGAATTTTCCTCGGATCTGAAGTACAGGTCATCCGCAGCTCCTAGAACCAGAGCAACCTTATCGCTCGTGTTGGTGTTCTTTATGTTTAGGTTACCTTTGATCGTCATGTCTTTGGCTGCTCCAATGACGTGAATCCTACGATCTCCTCTGGGAAGGTTGCTTGATACGTCGATTTCCGCACTCGGATTAAAGACGATGTTGGATCCGCCACTGAAGGAAACATTGGAGGTGCTGACCGAAAAAACACTGTTTGGGCTTCTTTTGGAGGTTCTGTCTGCACCAATTGCACGGGCACCAAGATGAACCAAGAATTGTTCGTAGTAACTAGTGTTGGGCTGAACTGCACTGCCTAGGCTTCCCGCAACATTGAAACTATCATAGGAACTGCCGAGGACAGCGGAAGCCAAAGAGGAACCGTTTGACCCCAAAGCTCCGTATTTCGCAAGGATCCGAACTAACTCGTAATTATATCCGTTCGTGGACAATTTCGCGATAGTCGTGGAAGGAGCCAAATTAGACTCGCTGTCGGTAGTGCGGCTTGTCAGCAGGATTTCCGCAACGTCTACGGCGCTTCGCAATGCAGCGTTTCGGGATGTACGACTGTAGCCAACGGGGTTGACGGCGAGTACTGCTTTGCCTTCAGCTTGAACTGCAGAAGCTGCGGTTTGGATTTCTGAGTCTGTTGAGGCCACTGCAGCCGCATCTTCGGCTACGATTGCAGCAGCGGCATCTGCAGTAGCTTTTTCGGCAGCGGCTTTTTCGGCAGCGGCTTTTTCGGCAGCGGCTTTCGCTTTTTCTTCAGACAAAAGTTGAGCTGGAGTCTTTCCTGAAGCTTTGGCTGCATCCAATTCAGCTTTGGTTTTCGATGCAACGTTCTTGAGGTCGTCTTGACTGAGATCTTTGAACTCACTTGGATTAAGCCCTTTGCCCATTACGTTTTCGTACAAAGCAAGGGTATCCAAGTCCGAAGTCACAGTCGTGTAATCAAATACGGCATTTGGGTTTTCGGCCTTCGATTTGATTACGAAGTCGGCTTTGATTTCGATTTTAGTCACACTGCTCAAGGCGAGTGCGTTTCCAGCCTTACCTCTAAGGTCGCGGAGGCTTTCTTTTTCTTGGGCCACAGTGGCGATGAAATCGTTGTCGAATTTAGCCGCTTCGGTTTTGAAGGTAGCTACAGCAGTTGAATCCGTTACGTCAAAAGCCTCGGCGAGCTTTATGGTAACCTCGAGATTGGCGAACTTGGATGCCAGCGACAAACCCGCTTTGTCTTGGTCGGTGGTGGCTCCAATCTCAGTGAATACCTTGAGGTCGTCGTGGGAAAAAAGCTTGATGGTGGAGAGAACCGCACCAGCGATATTAGTATTGGTGTCTTTAGCCAACTGCAACCGTTCTGCGGCGGTGGATCCGCCTGGCGCCAACGCCGATGCAAACTTGGCTTTAGTTGAAAAGTCGGCAATTGAACTTGTGCCAGCCAAGGCTTTCATGTCGGTGGCAATAAATTTGGCTTCAACCATTTTCGTGAGGTTTGTTGTATCCTTGGCCAGGGCAATAAACCCAGTGTCATTCAAAACACTGGAAGCGGTCTGTCCCAAGTCGACATATGCTTTTACGACATGGGATTTGGTGCCCAAAGTTTTGATTGTTGCTTGAGCGTTGGCGATACTGAAAGTCTTTGGCGCTGCTAAATCACCGGATGAATCGGGAGCTTTTACCAATTCCGTCATGGTGCTCAAATCGAAGGATTGCATCGAAGTAAGTGCGTCGGAGTCCAAGTTATCAACAGTCCCGTTGACGATTGTGGTGATGTCGCCTGCACCGGAGAATGCCTTGACTACTGTGGCGCGAGTCTTAAATTGACTGATCAAGTTGGTGACACCACCTCCTATGTTGGCGGATTTATCAGCCAACTTATTGATGTTATTGGAGCCCAATGATACCGCATCGCTCACTTCAAGTCCTGCCTGCACCGCGGTAACAAGAGTGCTGCTTTCAACAGCCGTCGATACAGTTGGGGCGGGAGCTGCTCCACCCGTGACCATTGCCGCTGCAGACGGAGCAGCTGCAGGTGCCGCTGCAGGTGCCGCTGCAGGTGCCGCTGCAGGTGCGTCTCCAGGCGCTGCCGCCGGAGCATCTCCTTCGGCAGTTGCCTCAGTTTCTGCAGCCGGTGCCGGCTGGGCGTTTAATGTGAAGAGGGGGGAAGCAAAGAATACGAGTGCTAATGCTAAATTATGAAAGGATTTGATCATTTTTTTTCGGGTTAAAGCTTGCACTCTTGTTTTTTTTTGTTCGATAGACAACTAGATTTGTTCGTTTTGTGAAAATAATTTTGAATTTATGGAAGTTGGAGCAGCAAAAAGTGAAAATTGGGACCGAAATACGTTTCTCATAGTTTAAAAAAAGTATGCGATTTTCGATAAGAGCGTAGACTATCCATAACTAGGGTAAAAAACCCCCACCCCAATTTGATTAAAGTCCAAGCTATTTTAAGAACAAGGAGGGAAATGGAGGGTTGGAATTCAAACGAAGGGTGTGAAATACTTTCTTGCTACGATTGAGCCCAAGTAGTTTGAGACCTGACAATGTCTTTTGAAACTTGAAGACGCTGGCAGTGCTTTTCCTAAAAAATGGCCTTCAGGCCTTTTACCAAGTGGCATTTGAAACTTAAAAAAGGTTTTGCTTGGAATTGATGCCTGGCTTTGAAGAGACCAATTTTCATCCCCTCACCAAGGGAGGTTTCCATTTCTAAGCAAAGCCGCTCCGAGCCAAAGCATGATGCATAAGTAAATAAGGCACCATCCTTTGGTGGCAGGGAAGTGCTTGGAAATACTTTCGAGATTCTTCTCGTACCAATCTTTAAAAAACCAAGCCGTCAGGTTAGCCACGATGCAATCCAACGCTAGTAGATACCATAAGATTGCTTCGAGGTTGAAGTTCATGCAAACCTTGTGAAAAACGAGGCGATTAACTTGTCCATGTTAGGTTGCACGTAGGGCTTGGCCAATGAGGGAAGGAGGTCGATGAGAGTGAGCAAGGGTGAAATGGAGCCACCTGTCAGATTCGAACTGACGACCGTTCGCTTACAAGGCGAGTGCTCTACCAACTGAGCTAAGGTGGCGGTTTCCCACATCCATTTTGAAATGGTAGAGGAACCTTTTTGAAAAGGCAACGGGATTGTCTTCATCGATTCTAGGCACATGAATCTTCGTCTGTCGTTTTACACTGAAAAAGTTTTTCGCGTGGGATGTGGTTAAGCAATTCATTTTCGCAAAAGTCGCTTCTTTCCTTTTCGATTTCCTTTCGGTACCCAATGGAGTTTCCGCGTTTCTCGAATTTCCCGGCAAAAAGTGGTTCCTCGGGATAGAGGTTTTCCATTTTTTTAAAGTAAGAAACGGGAACTCTGAAAGTACCGAGAGAAACGGAATGAATGGAGTCCGGGGCGATGGCCGAGAAGAGTTGTTTGAAAAGCTCTCGGTATCGTCCCTCGAAGTCCCTGCAGTCAATGAGAGGGTCGATGCGAAGACCTATCGGCCATCCTAGTCGTGCGATTTTTCCCATTGCCCTGATCCTCAGGGAGACGGATGGGACCTTGTGTTCCAACTGACTGCTTAATTCGTCAGGAGTAAAGCTGAATGCCGTGACGACGTTGGGAAGGGGGTTGCTCTCCTCCAAAACCTTGAGGTTCACGCTCTTTGTCCTGAGTTCAAGGCGGGCGTTCGGGCGTTTGGCAAAGAAGGGGAGAAAGGAGCCTGCAAATCCCGTTATTTTTTCCAAGGCGAGGCTGTCGCAGTCGTATCCGGAGAAGAACCAACTTGGCTTGTCCGTTGATTCTTCAGTCTTGCGGAGGATCTCGTTTTTAAAATCATCAAAGTTGACGAAGAGGACGTAATGGGCAGAGGGAAACATTCCCTGAAGAAAGCAATAACGACAGTCGTACAAACAATTGAGTAGGTGTGAAAAATAAAAATTTCGAGTTCCACCGATTCCGTAAGTCGAAGGCACTGAGTGAATCAACGACCCTTTTTGCTTGGCAAGGATAAGAGCGGGCTTTTCTTTTTGTAATCGGAAGCTCTGACCGCTGGGATTGAAGACGTCTTTGTAATGGACGCATGGAATGAGGGTGGCACGGGGATAACGCCGGAGCATTAATTGGGTTCTTGGATCATCAATAACTCCCTCTTCGTAGTAGATTACCTCGATCATGGGAGTTCTCGGTGTGGGTCGACCTTTCTTTGAAGACAGGATAGGGCTTCTTTTGCCGATTGTCCTGCATTCGCTGCATCCATGGCTTCTTTTGCCGATAAACCTACCGTTCGTGCGTGCCTGAGAAGCTTTCGGACTTGGTGACGTTGGGTTTCACTAAAGGGGAAGAGGGAAAGTACGGACTCAACAAGTTTAATGAGCTCAGTGGAAGGCTCCACTCTTTGAGAAATTTGCTCGAGTTGGGCGATGAAAGGTAAAATTAAAGAAAGCGAATTTTCGATCAGGGTACTGGCTGAAGAGCGGTCAAAGGTCTCAACCGGATGATCCGGGTTATCTGATACGATCTTGACTACTTGAATGAGTTCACGAACCGAAAAACGGGATGCGTTTGCGCAAAAAGCGGACGCTTCCATGTCGTATCCTATGGGTTCGGGGTAATCGGAAAGAGGGGAAGCATGGGACATCAGAGCAGTGGACCGTAGGTTGTTACGGAGGATTTGAGTCGGATAGAACGTGCGCTCTTTGTCATCCAAAACTCTGTTGGCCAAGAATGCTTTCCCCACTTCGAGCGTTCCATGCCCGGCAAGCCCGAAATTCAACCAGGCTTGATTGGGTTGAGGGTGCCGTTCTGCAAGGTATTTCACTGCTTTGGCGGAAAGCTCCTTGCCTGGCCCGGAAAGGACAAGCCGGTGTTCGTCGTTTTCGAAAAGAGGGAACGGGTCGGAACTTTGCTTCGAGAGTTTGAACCTTTGGATCAACGGACCTGCCTCCGCCTTGAGGGCAACCACGAAATTCATTGGGCGGATTCTTTCACTTTGCCAAGAAGGGAAAGGGCTCTCTCTTTCTTGAGGGCATATTCTCTTGCTTCTCGAACCTTTTTCCGCTTGGCGAACCCTTTCTCGAGGATTTCACATTTTGTCGCTAACTCTTCCCATACGGCTGGTTTTCGAGTTTGTGTAAGATTTGGGTTGAGCAGTAACTTTTCCATGGACTTCACCCGGTATCGATCCAGTCCCCAAGTCGAAGCCGAGAGCTGATCAGGATGGCCACCGTGTTTGATTACAAGTTCTTCGTCTACGAGCATTGGGTCCGCTCTTTGTAGCAGGCGGAGCCAAAAATCATAGTCCTCGCAAACCGGAAAAGACTCGTCGAAGTAACCGACTTCTTGGAATATCCGATGATGGAGAATAATGGACGATGCACTGATCAGACAGTGCCGGAGGCTACGTTCAAAAAGGTTTGCCGAAGATTTGTCGAGATATTTGGGAGGCATTACTTGATTGCCTGATCGGATCCATTTTTCATTGGTATGCGAAGCAATCGCATCGCATTTGTCACCAAAGCGATTAAGTTGAGACTCGATCTTGGTCGATTCCCACTCGTCATCCGAGTCGAGCAAGGCAACCCAGCGACCCCGGGCGTGTCGAATGCCTAGGTTCCTTGCACTCGCCACCCCCCTGTTTTCTTGTTCAAGCCAATGGACCGAAGGAAAAGAAGAGGGTAGGTCACGGGAAGTATTATCCGTGGAACCATCGTCGACTACGATGACTTGTTCAGGGACGAGAGTTTGTTCAAAAACCGAATAAAGAGCCCGGGTGAGAAACTTTTTCCTGTTAAAAGTCGTGAGGACAACGGAAACGAGAGGGTTTTTCGAGGTGGGCGGAGAACCCATTCCGAAGGTAGTCAAAAGACCCGCAAGGGTACTTCTACGGGTGAATATCCGGGGGCGGTAACGACAAGTTTTCCCTCGCCGGGTTCTCCTCCGCGGATGGGTATGTTAACCGTTTTGTTACCTTGGGAAATGGTTGCCTCCGGCATTATGACCGAACTGGGGATGTTTGTTTTTACGTCGATGGTGAGACCTGCTTCCGGTGCTTCGAAGTCTATCTTAAAGAGTAACGTCGCAGAATCTCCTGATTTAATTTCCAATGACGAGGGGACAACTCCGAGGACGCTTTCGTCAACTCTGAAATTTCCGATATCCAATGCTCCGTGGGGTCCCCCGATCAGTTGGACGGGATAGTCGATGCCGGAGGGTAGGGCGGGAACGGTAAAGCGAAGTTCGTTTTCGGAAAGAAACCTGGTGGTCGCTTTGCTTCCGCCGAGCGTAATGGAGTCGTACTTCGTCATGCCTCGTCCTTGTACGGCGATTTCGACCCCGACCGGTCCACGGTAAGATGCGAGGTTTCCTACGTATCTGTTTTCAAGGCGAAAGACCTGAAGGTCGCTCTTGACCTCCTTGGGGCTAGAGCCAGAAGTGGTGCCATGAATGGAGTACTTGGCCAAGTAATAATAGGTTGCCTCGTCAAAACCTTGGGGGAGTTTGTAATCGCAACTCCAAAGGAATGGGTTGACTGGATCCTTGACCATGGGAAAGGTGTCTCCACCCACCACGGCGAAAACCTCAATGGTGTCTTGTTTTACTTGACGGTCCTGTATTTCGAGTTCCGTTTGCAGGGTGTAGATGCCTGATGGATTCTGGCTCAAGTTGCCTGAAGTGAGGTTAATGAAGCTTGGTTGGTTGCAGCTCGTCAGAAAGCATAAGCTTGCTGACAAAAGAATTGATTTTGATAATGTAGAGAGTGTGTTCATTATGAATGTGTCCATATAGGTTCGTCAGTTGGTAGACAATGTTCGTTCAAGAAAAGCAAGAAACAAATGTACCTGCCTTGGGTTTGTATGTGCATGTTCCTTTTTGTTCAACCACTTGCGACTTTTGCGCATTTTACCAAGAGAAACCAAGCAAAAAGGCTTTTGAGGAGTTTTTTCTTGGTTTGAGAAGCGAATTCGAACGCTTTCCCGGTGACCGGGATTTTTCCACCGTGTTCATTGGGGGAGGAACGCCCGGACTGCTTTCAAGCTCGCAGCTTGACGATTTATGCAGAATCATCCGCGGGGCGGGTTTGGTTGATGCGTGCGAGTGGACTGTGGAGGTCGCTCCTTCTGAGATAAATCAAGCGAAGCTCGACGTTCTTGCCGAAAACGGGGTCAGCCGAATCTCCCTTGGAGTACAAACTTTTTCATCCGTTATGATGAAGTCTCTTGGGCGTGCCCACAAAGTGGAGAAAGCCCTTGCAGCTTATGCCATGATTCGTGAAAAAGCCGCCTTTCACATCAACCTTGACCTTCTCTTCGGCGCTCCTGGGCAGACCTTGGAAATGTGGGAGGTTGACTTGAAGACCGCTGCCGAATTGGAACCGGATCACCTTTCCACTTACTGTCTCACGTTCGAGGAGGATACCGCGATGTACCTGCGTTTGTCCGATGGAAAGGTGGAGTTGGACATTGAACGGGAGGCAGAATTTTATGAAAAGGCATGGACCGTCTTACCCCAATTCGGGTATCCCCAATACGAGGTCTCCAACTTTTCAAAAGCCGGTCATGCTTGTTTGCATAACCTGAATACCTGGAGGATGAATGAATGGATCGGATATGGTCCTGGTGCATCAAGCCAATACAGAAACGTGAGAAGAAAAAACTCCGCGAACCTGGAAAAGTGGTCGAGAAGCATGGTTAGCGGGGAAAAGCCTGTCTATGATGAGTACTTGGAGGTCGGGGAGAATGATTTGGCCGGGGATGCGATTCTTTTCGGATTAAGGATGAACGAAGGTGTTAACCTCAATGATTTGGCCGTCCGTTTCGATCTTTGCCCGGGTTGCCTCAAGTCCGTCCGTTCTTTTTTCAGGGAACTCGCTGGTGAGGGACTTATGCTTGAGGTTGACGGTTGTTCGATCCTTACGCAAGAAGGCAGGATGCTTTGTGATGCGATTGCTTCGGAAATTCCGGAGGTCGAAGATCAGGAGTCCTGAGTAAGAGCCTCTTTGAGAAGACTTAGACTCTCTGCAAGACCTCCCGGTCGGGCCCTCGAGAGCCAAAGGGATTTGTATTTTTCAAGGATCGGTTCCGGGTCATAAGAGTGCTTTGCCTCTCCCCCTTGTAGAATTTCAAGGGCTTTCTCGAAGGCAAAAATCGAAAGATCAATTCCCAAGCCTATTTCTTGAGTCGATAGTTTTACTTGGGGGCCTTTCAGCTTGCCCGTAAGTTTGTTTCGAGATTCGAGAAGAAAGCCCAAACCTTTTTCCAGTTGTTTTTCGCTTTGGTTCTTTTCGAGGTGCTTTTTAAGTTCCTCCGCCTTCGGAGCAAAGATGACAAGCCATGGTAAGCTAGTGTTCGGAAGCTTTGATCCAACGAGTTCGTCGAGCTTGCCCACCTGAAGGATGATTCCCGCCGGACCCTCTTGATCGGAACCGAAAACCAGATGGTTGACGGCATGAGTGAGTTGCTCTTCTTTAAGTTGCTCGCCAGTCCAAGTCATATGGGCTGCATAAAGCAAGGGGGGGTACAGCGTTGACCAAGGTTGGTGGTTCCCGCAGTCCCCCCATCCGGTAAGAAGGATACCTTCGGCCTTGTACTCGATCGCATTCCGTACGGCGGATTCAATATTGGCCTTTGCCGTCTCCCATCGCCCCGTGAAACTTCGCCAGGTTCCGGTTCCGGGGGCAAGGCAGTAAGACAGTCCGCAGGAGGAAATGGTACTCGCCTGTTGAGGGAAAGGATGGTTTGCCTCATAGCCCCATATGATAGGAGAGGCCGAGGGGGACAAGAGAGATGCGTTCTCCGGTTTTTCAAGCAGGACGTCGGCCCAGAACTGCATGTGCTTACCATGCTTCTCGACTAGTTTGCGAATGCCTTCCAAGTGCTCGAGGTAAACTTTGTCTTTCCCTCTTCGTTCAATTTCCTCTTTGCTCCAACCCTGTCCGAGTTCCCATGGTTCGTCCATGCCGACGTTGAACTTGTCGGAACTAAAATTCGGCAAGTATTCCGAGTAAAGAGAGTCGACGAAGTCCAAGCTCGCTTGGTTGGGTTTGAGAGTTGTCCCGTGATCTCGTACGATATACGGATTTTCTCTATGAAACCCCTCCGGGCATTCGGCCAAGTGCTTGTATTGTTGGTGCATGAGCCATCTTTCGAAATGACCGAATGAGTTGAGGTTGGGGACCAATTCAATGAAGCGTTCTTTGCAATACTCGTCGATTCTGCGAATTTCTTCTCCGGTAAATGGAGAAGCCTCTTCCCAAATTTTCTTATGATCTCGAAAGGCGAAGGTGTGCTCGACGTATAGTTGCAGTTCATTGAACCGAAGCTCGGTCAACAAATCGATCAACTCAAAGAGTGTTTGCATGGTGGGGACTTTGCAACGGCTTGCATCAAGCATGAAGCCCCGCCGTCGGAGTGCCGGATAATCTTCGATTTCACTACAATCCAACTTCCCCTCTTTGCTCTCCCGTTCAATTAATTGAACCAATCTCGTCATTCCTCTAAACAAGCCTTCTTTCTGTCCGACAGTCAGTAAGACGCCTTCAGGAGAAATTCTCAATCGGTATCCCTCCGGTTTAGGGTGCTTTTCTTTCACGATCCTCAGAAATGGACTTTTCGCATTTGTCCGTTCGACCAACCCAATCCGATCAGAGAAAAAACTTACCACCGAGGCGAACGATTCTTCGTCAAGAGTCCAATTTCGTTTACAGGGAAGGGCAAGAGTACCCTTCCGGTTCGTTTGATTGCGGGGTGGTTGGAAAAAGGGAATCTTTTGTCCGGGCATACTCATCGTTGAAATTTCCTTCCCGGAAGCAGACCGCATCCCCATGTTAAGAAAACTGTCACGGGCCACGCCCATGCTGAGTGAAGGATGGGTTTCAATTTACCATCTTCTTCTCCAATGCCTTTCCATTCCGCAATCTCCCTTGCCGAAAAAACCTCGAGGTTAATGAGGATCTGATAAAAATCCGGGCGTATGTAGGCTACCAAAAGGAAAGAAAGTACGAAGCCCATTGCCAGACCCACAGTCTTGGCTTGTGGCGTGAAAAGAGCGGCTAGAAACATTCCGAGCATTGGCCCGGTCGTGTAGGAAATCATCCCGAAAGCCAATTTGACCACGTTTACGTCCCCACGAAGCGAATCGAGTTGAATTGCGAAGGCGGAGAGAGCGATCCCCCAAGACAGTACGAGGATCCGCGAATGAAAAAGGTTCTTCTTTTCGTTTTCCGGATTTGATTCCCGGGGTTTAAAAAGTGACAAAGTGGTTTGCGATAGGGCGGCCAAAATGGAATCAAGGCTCGAAATGGCGGCCGCAAAAATTCCGGCAAGAATTAATCCCCGTAAGCCAACGGGAAGTTCGGTTACAATCCACACGGGGTAAATGTAATTGCTGTCTTGGGAGAAAATCGCCGGCTCGGCGCCAGTCGCACGCATAGGTTCGTAGTAGGCAAAGAGAGCCGCTCCGATAACGAGCATAAGGGTGGTCAATAAGAGTGCTGCCGAACTTGTGATCATTGCCTTGCGTGCATCCGATGAATTTTTGCAGCAAAACATTCTCTGGGCATTGAGTTGGTCTACTCCGAAAGCGCTCAGGTTTTGGAAGGGGACGGCGATAATGGCTACCCACAGAGTAAAGCCGACCGCGGGGTCAGAGGTGAGGTTGAGAAACGTGAATTTCCCCGCTTGGTCTGCAACGTCGACCATATTTCCCCACCCTCCGTCCATCGAGGAAATCATCCAACCCAGAGATAGGAGTCCTGCTCCGACAAAAAGGAAGAATTGCATGACGTCCGTCCAGATCACGGTACGCATTCCGCCCATCAATGTCCAACCTACGGCAAATATTCCGATGATCCAAATGCACTCATGGAATTCAAGCGGAGTAACGACCTTGAGCGCAAGCGCCGCGACCAAGACTCGAACGCTTTGGCCGAGAATGCCGCCGATTTGAAAGATGATCGTGGCGAGTCTCTTCGCTCCCATGCCCAAACGATTGCCCATGAAATCGTAGGGACTGTAGATTTCTTTTTCGTAAAAAGCCCGAACGAAAAAGATTCCCACGATGATACGGGCAATGATCGAACCAATTCCCCATTGAAGGTAGGTGAAATCTCCACCGGCGGCATAGACCATTCCGGGAACGCCGATGAAAGTGACGCCACTGATTTCGGTGGCGATGATCGAACCTGAAACAGCTAGCCAAGGCAAAGATCTTCCGCCGAGGAAGAAATCCTTGATGGTTGATTGTTTTCCCTTGAGGAGATGACCCACCCAAGTTGTGAGAAGCAAATATCCTGCGACCACGCACCAGTCCAAAGTGGTGAAATTTTCATGAAAATCCATCCAACTCGTACCAAAAGAGGTTTTTACTCAATTGGAAACTGAAAAGCTTCCTTCGTGAATAAGATTTCCGTTTGGGAACAAGTTCTTGTTTTCCTTCTTCTTTTTTTACATAAGTATTGAAGGATGAAGGTATTCACACTGTTGATTGGAGGGGCGGCTCTTTTCATCGCGGGATGCGCTGCGTATTTCAGCGTTCGTGGGATTGCTCTTACCTTTGGTGCAGTAAGCTCCTTTACGATCCCTATTATTATCATGGCGTCGAGCTTGGAGTTCGGTAAGCTCATCGCCGCATCCTTCCTCTACAGGCATTGGAAAACCTGCAACAAAACCCTGCGGACTTATCTTAGTTTTGCAGTTGTTTTGCTTATCGGGATAACTTCGGCCGGAATTTACGGGTATTTGTCGCAAGCTTTTGAGCAGACTCTCAATCAGGTGGAAGGTTACGAACGCGAAATTGGAAGCCTTCAGAGACAGCAGGGGGAATACGACCGGTTGGTTTCGGCTTACCGGACTTCGGGGCAAAAGGGTTCGGTTTTACGCGAGGAAAAGCAATCGGACGAGCGGAAACGATTGGAGTCATACATAAGCGAGAGAAGAGCCGATATCAAGGACGCCGAGGCTTCGAAGGCCAATTATGCGGAGCAAACCGATCAAATGATAGTCGGGGAGAGGGGAAGGCGCGAAGCTGAGCAGAAAAGATTGGAGTCGGTTATTGTTATTCGCCGAGAGGACATAGGCGCCCTCGAGGCCCAAAAGAGAGAATACAAGGAAGAGGTCGACTCTAGAATCAAGTTGGAGTTGGCCAAGGAAGAGAGAGTAAACCAACTCCTGGCTCAACTTGACCTCGAGGAGCAGGCCAAAGAATCGAAAGTGAACGAGCGTTTGGCTCAACTTGACGCGGCAGTCAAGGTTTACCGGGACAAGGGCAGGACATTTTTGGAAGATGGTATCAAGAAGGCAAACGAGCTCCTGAAGAATCAATCCGCTGAAAGGGAGGGACTGCGTTCCACCATTTCTGGAATCAGGGAGGCGGCTCAAAAGGAGAGAGATTCTCTACGGGCGACACTGGCTGGGATTACTCTGGAAGCTCAGAAAGCAAGAGACGACTTGGATAAGCGTTACGTGGCCCTCGACGACCGCATCGCCCTCGTTCAAAAAGAAATATCGGAGGCGAGCCTCAAGATAACTGGGTTGACGACAGGGGGGGCTGAGCAAGCGGACAATATCAAGACTGCACTGGAAACT
>TARA_B100001057_G_scaffold473276_1_pt1 | contig 42140 bp, 45 predicted proteins | sample TARA_B100001057 | Tara Oceans TARA_B100001057 (sample SAMEA2621839) | marine metagenome | biome: marine biome (ENVO:00000447); feature: surface water layer (ENVO:00002042); material: "saline water (ENVO:00002010), including plankton (ENVO:xxxxxxxx)" | depth 5 m | reverse complement strand
TTCGGGATGGGATCGGGTGTGGCCCCTTCGCAATAATTACCAGGCATTGTTTTATAGTGGTAATTATAAAAATTGTAAATGAAAAATGTTCAAATTAGCAAATATTTTAGTGAAAATAGCAGCATAATCAGTCTTGAAAAGACTTAAAAATATGAAAAATTATAAATGATCTCCATATTTTTCTATAATAGGATTCATTACCAAACCAATTTCTTCTGACAAATTTTTATCATATTTTGAAATAAATTCAATTTGCCTTATCCATTTTTTTAATTCATTAGGTTTACCATCTCTTTTTAATCTATCAAACATATAAGAATCTACTGCTTCGGTTGTTCCAAAGTGACAATAAATTGAATATTTGTCAAAAGCTTTTGGTAAGATTGCTGTAAATTTTCCTTTAACATACTTTATACCATTTAAATTTTTTTTTGAAATTGGACTACCTCTATGAATTAATCTGCTATCAAAAAAAACGGCTGTACCTTTTTCCGGGTAAAGTTTTTTTCCATTTATAATGAACATAAAAAATTTTTCAGGAATCAAAAGGTAAAGTTTATTTAAATATTTATTTAAAGAAGTAATTATTTTTAAAGGTAAACTTTTAATTTTTCTTATGAAAATTTTTAATTTTGAAAAATTTTTATGTGATTTTTCAATAATATCTATACTGCCACCAAAATCACTATTATCTTGCAAATAAATACCTACTTTGGAGAACAAATAATCTTTTTTAAATAAAATGTTATTGCAATAGTTATATCTCATTTCTCCTCCACAATCTCTATGCCATCCATGAGTCTCTTTTAAATTTACATGATAATTTTTATGGACTTCTAAAGGAGGCAATATCGAAACATTATTTTTACTCAAATCTTGTAGTTCGCTCTTTATAGTTTTGATATGATCAGAGTTGTATAGTCTTATAAGATTTTTTACTAATTCAGTATTATTGAATTTTTCTATAAAACGACTCGCTCCTTGATCTTCTTTGTGATCTGAAAATTCTTTATCAAGCTCATCTCTTAAAGATAAAATTTCATTTTCTTCAAATAAACATCTGCTTATAGCATAACCTGTCTTAGCATAATTTTTCGCAATTAAATTATTTTCCATAACACGATTAATATATAAACAAATGTTAATTTTTTAAACTAAAACTTTATAAAATTTATTGATATTTTTCAAAATTGGTGGGACTTGTAGGTTACGCTCCTACTACCTCTTGCATGTCAAGCAAGCGCTCTACTATTGAGCTAAAGTCCCATCTAATTTTCTTAATATTTAGAAATTTTAACAAATTTTTTAATATTAAAAAAATATTTTTTCACTTCCCATATTAAAGTAGTTTTTTTTAAAATTATTGTAATCATGGCTTGAGATTTTCTTCTCTCTTAATTCTAAATTATTTTTAAAGTAATTTAAGAATTTGTCTTTTCTTAAAAATAATTTATAAAATTTTTTTGAAATTTTTAGTTTTTGAAAATAAATATGATCTAAAGGATCGACAACAGGTATTAATAGCCTACATTTGTATGATATGGCTTCAAGTGAGACTGAGGATAAACCTACGCCTCCAGTAATAACATATTTTGATTTTTTCATTAATTTAGGAAGATCTTCGTCGGTAAATTTAAAATTTTTATTATTTTTAAATTTTTCAATTTCACTACTCATATCCAGTATTTTTGGCATTTTGATATAAAAAAAAATTTCCACACCATTATTAGAAATATAATCTAACCAATTCAAAAGTTGAATATTTGCATTTTTTATCTCATTGAAAATTACAAGATATTTTATACTCGTTATCTTTTTAAAATTTTTAAATATATCTCTAAAAACTAATGTGGGCCCTACTACAATCTTAATATTTTTATTAAACTCATTTATTATCTGTTTATATTTTGTTGATGTAACAATAATTTTTTCTGGAATAACTTTAAATTTTTCCTCATTTTTTGTTGGAAAAGAATTCATCAATGGCAATAATGGAGAAAAACCTTGATACCCTAATGTTTTTACTTTTGGGAAAAATTTCCTAAATCCCATGTTCCAACCTTTAAGCTCATGATTCTCATACCAGCAAATAGATTTTTTTATTTTTACCTCTTTTTCTTTTAGATTTTCTACAAACTTATAATTTAACAATCCAATTATGTATGTATTAAAATTTTTAAGATTATTTATCTCTGAATAAATTAAAGAACTAAAATCAAGATTTTTAAATTTTTTATACTTTTTTTTAAATTTTTTAAGTCTAAAGATAAATTTAAAGGCATAAATTAAATCAAATAGTTTTACATGGTGTTCTTTAAAAACATAATTATTTTTGGAAATTTTTATAATAAGTTTAGACAAAAATAGAAGATTTTTGCTTATTAAAAAAGATGGAATTAAAACGTAATTGTTAGAATACTTTTTATCTTTAAACTGAAACAATCTTTCTACTTTTTCAAGTTTATTATTAGGATATGTATGAATAAAAATTTTTTCTTTTATTCTTTTTTTTTTAATAAACAATCGAATAAAAAAAAATAAATAGAACTGAAATAAAAAACTTTTAATGTAATCAATATAAAACGTTCTTTTTTCATTTCTTTTTTTTACCAAGTCAACTTTGCATTTATTGAAATTATTTTTTTTTATTAAATTAAAGAGGAATTCTGATGAGGTTGTAATTTGTAAAGATATTTCACTTTTATTTATCTTTTTAAAAGTTTCGAGAATACAAATATAATGAAATAATTTAGAATAATTTGGATTTCTACTTGATGGAAACAATAACCACCAATCAATATCATATTTATAATCTTTACTTAAATCATCTATCCAATTTGAAAAGCCAATTCTTTCGGAAGAATAATTTTTATAATAGATATTCTTAATTTGACTTGGATATTCTGAAGGTAGTAAATCTAAATCCCACTCTATTTGGCGTTTCATCTATAGTTTATCAAAATATTTAATCTGATTTATAACTTTATATTATAAATTTTATTTGTTTAAAAAAATATTTTACTTTCAATTTTAAGACATAAAACTTCTGATAAAAAAGACTAAAATTGTAATCAGTTTTTAAAAAGCTGTTATTTTTCAACCAGTTACTTAGTTCTTTAATATGTAATTTTGCATGTTTGCTTGAATAGTTGTTACTATGCATCCTGTAGTATGCTAATGGTTCTTGAATACAACCAATTTTTTCAGTCAAACTAATATTAATAAAAAAATCAAAATCCCCAATAACGTTATAATTATTATTAAAGTAAAATTTTTTAAACAAAGATTTTTCCAAACAAACAGTCAATATTCCAAGTTTGTAATCACTAAGAAGTTTTTTTGTAATAAAACCATATGGAAGTAAATTATTAGTTCTAATTGTAATTTTATTACTTACTTCGTTTTTTACATAATAATTTGCATAAACAATTTTATAGTTTAAGTTATTTTGTAAAAAATTTACTTGTTTTTCAATCTTGTTGCTCATCCACGTATCATCTGTATCTAAAAAAAGTATATACTTACCTGTGCATTTTTGAATTGCGCTATTTCTTGCTTTGTATAAATTTAAAAAATCACTTGAACAAAAATATTTAACTCTTTCATCATTAAATTTTTTCAAAATTTTTTTACTACTGTCAGTCGATAGATTGTCCCAAAAAATAAGTTCCCAATTTTTATAGGTTTGTTTAAATATACTGTTCAATGATTCGTTTAAAAATTTTTCACCGTTAAAACAGTTCATTACTATGCTCACTTTTGGTTGACTTTTGTTTTTATCAATGGACATATTTATAATATTCAATTGTTTTTTTTATTCCAATGCTAAAATCAGTTTTAGGCTTCCAACTAAAATATTTTTTCACTTTAGTAATTTTAGGATATAAATTCATTATTTCATCTTTTCTCATTTTTATCTTTCCAAAATCAGGCTCTCCGGTTTTAATAATTTTTCTTATTAATTTGATTACACTCTTAACTTTAAGAGCTTTTCCAAAGCCAACATTATAAATTCCAGATGAAATTTTTTTTTTATTCAAAATTTTTAAAATCAGATTTACAAAATCATCTATAAATAAAAAATCTCTTTTTTGATTACCCTCGGTGCAATTAAATCTTTTATTTTGTAAACAAAATTTAATAACTTGAGGAATTAACCTGTCAAATTTTTGAAAGGGACCAAATATTTGGTATGGTCGCAAAATTACAAATTTAATTTTTTTTGAATTACATTTTCGAATTAAGAAATTTGTAGCTTTTAATTTAGCTTTTCCATACGAGGATTTGGGTTCACAAGGTTGACCTTCTTTTTGAGGTGACTTTAAAAATCCATATTCTAAACTACTTCCAAGTTGAATGAATAACTTTAAATTCTTAACGTTTAGTATGCTAATCAAATTTTTTAATCCAAAGTAATGCGCTTGTAGAGTTTGTTTGGGGTTTTGATGATCAATATTTCCTCCCAAATTAATAACGATGTTAAATTTAATTTTACTTAATTTTTTTAATTTTTTTTTATTAGTCATGTCTATAGATTTATAGATAATATTTTTAGTGTTTTTAGGTAATTTTCTTTTTTTTGAAATTGAAAAAATTTCAAAGTTTACCAGTCTCATTTTTTTAATTAAATTTCGCCCAATAAAGCCGGTTCCGCCAATTATAAGAATTTTTTTTCTCAATTTTTTTTAAATTTCATCTTTAGTTTATCCAAGTCTCTTTTTGTATCTACGCACTGCCAGAAACCAGTATGTTTAAAAGCACAAAGCTGTTTCATTTTAGTTGCTTTTTCTAGTGGTTCTCTCTCTAAAAATGTACTGTCTCTGGAAATCATGTCTAAAAATTTTGGCTCGACAACAAAAAAGCCGCCGTTTATCCATCCTTCCTCTGTTTTTGATTTTTCTTTAAAATAAAAAACGTTGCTTCCTCTAATTTTAACAAATCCGAATCTAGCTGGAGGTCTTACTGCAGTTAAAGTGATTAGTTTTTTATTTTTTTTGTGAAAATTTAAAAGCCTCTTAATATTTATATTAGAAAGACCATCTCCATAGGTTAAAAAGAACGTTTCTTTTCCAACAAACTTTCTTAGCCTCTTCACTCTACCGCCTGTCATTGTTTTTTTTCCTGTATCAACGACCGATACATCCCAATCATGAATCTTCTTTTTAAAAAAATTTTTAATGATGTGGCCTTTATATCCTGAAGCAATTATAAATTTTTTAAATCCGTATTTAGCATAGTTTTGCATAATATGATAAATTAACGGTTTTCCATTTAAACTAATCATCGGCTTTGGAATAAATTTTGTATATTCTGATATTCTTGTTCCTAAACCACCAGCTAAAATAATTACTTTCATATTAAAAATTTTTAATAAATTTATTTTTATAACTTTCAATTTGTCTTAAAGATAATTCTCTAATTTTATTTTTTTTTGAGTAAAAAAATTGATACCATTCAGCAGTAAGTTTTATATTTTCATTAAATTTAAGAATATTTTCCCATCCTAAATATTTTTTTGCTTTATCGCAGTTCAACTTAAGAAGGTTGCTCTCTTTAAATTTTTTTGATTTTTTTATAGAATATTTAACATTCTTCCAATCTTTCCGCATAGAATTTAACAATTCAATTACGCTATAGTTTTTTGTATTGTTTGGTCCGAAGTTAAAAGCTTGACCATTTAACTTTGTTACTATTTTTAATTTATAAGCAAACAATATATAAGCCCAAACTGCTTCGAGTACATGCTGCCATGGTCGAGTAGAATGAGGATTACGTATAGTAACACTTTTATTCTTAGACCAAGATCTTACGCAATCAGGAATTAATCTATCTTTAGACCAGTCTCCACCCCCTACTACATTTCCTGCTCTAGCAATTCCTAATTTTATATTTTTTTTATTTTTTAAAAAGCAATCAAAATAAGATTTAATAGCGATTTCAGCAGATGATTTTGAGGCGCTATAGGGGTCAATGCCTGCTAAAATATCTGTTTCCTTATATCCTGCTTTTTTTTCAATATTCTTATATGCTTTATCACTAGTAATTATAACAACAACAGTATTTTTTTTTATATCTTTTAAAATTTCTAAAATATTGATAGTGCCAATTAGATTCGTCTCCCAAGTGTCTCTTGGGTTTTGATAGGAACTACCTACTAATGATTGTGCTGCCAAATGAAATATAAAGTCTGGCTCAAATTTTTTTATTTCTTTTTTTAGTTTTTGAAAATTTTTGATATCGATCATTTTAGTTTTTATGTCATTATTAATTCTAGAAGCTTGATAATTTGAAGGTTTTGTTGGAATATTTTTAGAAATACCCAACACATTAGCACCTAAATTTTTAAGTGATAGTGTTAACCATGATCCTTTGAATCCGGTATGACCAGTAACAATAATTTTTTTTCTCTTAAAATATTTATTTAAATCGTTTTTATTCATGAGCAGTACTTAAGCGCTTGTTCGAAATCTTTTTTGGTATCAATATCAACAGATCTTTTATTAGGCATTCTGAATATTATTGTATTTCTATATTTAAATTTTTTATTCTTTCTAAAAAATTTTATATTTTGAATATATAAAGCACCATTAACTTTATTATTTTTTGAATTTACTGAAATAAGACTGTTTTTACCTTTACTAATTATTGTTTCAATTGCACCGTCTATATCTCTTACAATTCTTAATGGTGAAGTCGGTTGTAATAGTACGAAAAAATCGAATTTGACATTTATTTTATTGAAAATATCTAAAACTAATTCTGAAGATGTTGTATTATCTTTAGATAGATTTTTAGGTCTCAGATTGGTTATTTTAAAGCCATTTTTAAAGGCTATATTATTAATTTTCTTACTATCAGTAGATAAGTAAATTTTATCAATATACTTTGATTTTTGCGCAGATATCATTGACCACATGAACAAAGGTTTGCCATTAAATATTTGCAAATTTTTAAATTTCAATCTTTTGCTTCCTATTCGTGCAGGGATTATAGCAATAAATTTTTTTCCTGAAATCATAATTAATTTTTAAATTCACTCAAGCTCTTCCAATTACCCAAATCGCTCCACTCATCTTCATTAATTGGAAAAATACTTATTTTCTTTTTTTTCTTTAACAAGAGATCAATTAGTTGATTCATATCAAAAAAAGAATTTTTTTTAATATAATTAGTGATTGAAGGCTCCATTACATAAAGACCAGTATTTGCTAAGAAATCAACACTAGGCTTTTCTTTAATTGCAACTAAAGAGCCCTGCGAATTTACTTTACAAACTCCGTAGGGAATTATGTTATTTTTTTTTGAAACAACAAGAGTAATAATCGATTTATTTTTTTTGTGAAACTCGTAAAGAGATTTATAATTACAGGTAATATAAGCATCACAATTAATTACAAAAAAAGTTGATTTGATTTTATTTTTAATTAGCGAAAGGGACCCAGCAGTGCCAAGTGGTTTTTTTTCAGTAATTAACTTAATTTTAATTTTTTTGTCAGCTAAGGAAAAAAAGGCTTTAACCAACTCCTTTTTGTAATTTATAGTAATATAAAATAATTTTGATCCAAAATAAGTAAATCTATCCATAACATGTTCAATCATTGATTTGTTATCTATCGGCATGAGAGGCTTTGGTATTGTAGATGTTTGAGGCATTAATCTTGTTCCCCTTCCTCCAGCCATTATTACAACAGGAATAGATTTAAGAGTTGATTTTATATTTTTTTTTGTTTCTCTAAAAATTTCTGATTTAGATGTAATATTAATAACTTTCCTTTTAGTGTCTACAATTGGTATTAAATCTAAGTCCTTTAATTCAAAATTTTTTTTAATTAGACCTAATTTTGCAGGGAGTGATTTACTACTTATAAAAAATGGCTTTTTAAAATAATAATTTTTTAAAATAGATGAAAATTTTGCTCCTTTTATAATGGCCCTTCTAATGTCACCATCAGTAATTGTGCCAAGTAACTTATTTGAACCACTTACGACAATTAGACACTTGTAAAAAGTTTCTTCCATTTTTTTTAAAGCTTCTTTAAGTGTTTGATTGGGTAAAATAAAATTTTTCGTCAAATTTTTCATAATGAAATTAATTTAGAGTTTTCAATCTTAAATTTATTAAGCTCTCCTAAAAGCGATTTATTGTGCGTTATAATTATCAAAGCTTTATCCTTAAATTTTTTCAAAATATTTGAGTAAACTTTTTGTTCCGTAGTTTCATCTAATGCATTAGTTGCCTCGTCTAAAATTAATACATCTGGATTTCTATATACTGCCCTTGCAATTCCCAACCTTTGAATTTGACCACCAGATAATTTAGATCCAAATTCACCAACATTGGTGTTAATTCCATCTGGTAAATGATCAAGAAAAGAATTAATTTCTGATAGCTTGATGGCCTCCTCAAGTAAATTAATATTAATCTCATTTTCTTCAACACCAAAAGCGATATTGGATAATATGCTTCCATCTATCAGAGTTACTTTTTGAGGAATATATCCAATATGTTTACTCCACTCTTTAAAATTTAAATTTACATCTTTATTATCTACTTCAATTGAACCTTTTGTTGGTTTTAGCAAACCTAATAAAAGCTCAATAAAAGTACTTTTACCAGAACCTGTTTCACCATAAAATAATAACTTATCATTTTTTTTTATTTTTAAATTAATATCTTTCAAAACATAGTTATTTCTATTTTCATATTTAAAAGAAACATTTTTAAATTCGACAATATTTCGAAAATTAATGTGTTGTTCTTTTTTAATATTATCTTTTGTAATAACCCTTAATTCGTTATTTATTAATGTTAAGGATTTTTCAGCAAAACCAAGATACTGATATGAGACTAAAATCCTATTTGCAGATGGAATAAGTCTAAATGCAGAAGCTCCTGCTAAAGCTAAAAATGCAATCATCATATTTTTATCCTTAAAAGAAAATGTCATTATTAGTATAAGTGTCATTAATAAAAAAACTCCCATAAATTCGTAAAAAATTTTTGGTAAGCCTTGTATGACATGAAATTTTTTATTTATTTTATATATTGCTTGATTGCTTTTATCAAAAATATTTTCAAAAAATAAATTTTTATTGAATACGTTTATTTCTTTTATTGAGTCAAAGCTGTTATTTAATGTTAAAAATAAATCATCTGTGTTTTTTTTTCTTGAGGACGATAAAACTTTTACCTTTCTTTTTGAATACAAATTAAAAAAAAATAATCCAAAAAGTATTATGATTAAATTAAATATCATCATGATTGGTTCTACAAAAAACAAAAATGCAAATATCCCAGTAGCAATTGTTATTTCCGCCATAAGCATTAGAAAACTTCTAAATGCCACAACAACGATAGCTAAATCATTAGTAATGTTGCTGAGTAGCTTTGAAGTGTTTGACTTAAAATAGTTATAATGTTCATGTGATATGTATTTTCTAAAAATTTTTGTTCTTAAATTTTTTTCAATTTTAGATAAATATTTTCCTTCGACTTTCAAAAAGAATAATAAATATGTATTTTTTAATAAATAGGCAATTATCAGCATTAAAGAAGTAAATATTATTAATTTTTGACTGCTTGGGTCTCCCAAAAATTTTAATAACGGTTTTAAAAATGGAGCCAATGAAGTTATATCTTGATTCAAAATTGACATTATTACTGGAATAATTAATCCAATACTAAAAACCTCAAGTAGCATTGTAATTAAGATCAAACTAAAAAAAAAAAATAATTCTCTTCTTTCTTTTTTATCAAAAATATTTTTATATTTGGAGATTACATATAGGCCCATTTTTTTTATTTTTTCTTTAACTCTTTCTTTAGCTCATCGTATTCTTTCATTTTTTGTTCCATAAATCTGAGAGTAATTTTAGTTTTTTCTGCTATTCCTTTAGGTGTTAATACGTAAAGGTAGTTAAGTTTTCTTTTATTATTTTTAAAATTTTGTATTTTTATGAGCCCTTTTTTTTTAAGTTCTTTCATACAATAATTTAGTTTCCCAAGACTAAAGCTCAATTCTTTTGCCAACTCACGTTGAGATGTTTGAGATTTTTTTCCAATTTTCCTCAAAATTTTATGTTCATCAGGATTTATATTATTATTCATTATATTTTTAATATGTGTTCAATAAATGAACATTAAATAGCAAATTCTCTTAAAATTCAATATTTCTTTTTTAAAAACCTAATTTCAGGGCATTATTTCCACAATTCTTGTTAATGGTGATGAATAATCTCATCAATAATTAATTGAGTTTTTGACAAATCTTTTTTTTCGCCATTAGCTCTATCTCTTAAAAATTTATTAACAAAGGTATCATATCTGTTCTTATCAAAATTTGACTCTATTGAAGATAATTTAAAAGCTAGCTTTTGAGTGTTGAAATTATCAATATTTAACGACTCGAGAGACATATTATCTTTAAACCATTCAATCTCTACTTTTTTGGTAAACCTACTAATCATGTCTTGATTATATATCAGCAAACATGGTTTTTTCCACAATGCTACAAATTGTAAACTTATACTATCGTGACCGACTACTAATGAAGAATGTCTTACTAGATGATTTGTATAACCTTTAAAACTTTTAAAATCATAAAATTTATCTCTAGAGGAATTAGGATGAAGGGCTACTATAATTTTTTTTTTTTTGTAAAACTGACCTAATGATTTAAGAAAGTTAATCATTCCGCTTTTATATTTTTCTTCTGTAGTAACTGGATCTTCACTGCTAAAATAATTGTCATATGGAACTGGATAACCTTGGTCTAAAAAAAGTATATAATCATCTTCAATGAGTCTTGGAGAATTATTTTTTAATTCGCTCAGATATTGCTCATAATCACGTGTAAAAAGGCTTACTCCTTTTTTTGAAATTTTGTTCGATAGAATTTTTTCGTAATCACCATTATAGAAAAAAATATCGAGTTTTGGTTTTACCAATTTATTTGTTATTTTTTTTGAAATGAATGCTATGAATTTAGAAAAAAAAATTAAATATTTCCGAATTGGTATTTCTTTTATTTTTTGTTTTATCTCTTTTTTTTTAAGTTTCACAATTGGAAAATTTGCATGTCCATGGAAAATTAATCTGGCTCCAAATAATTTTAATAATAAACTAAAAAAAGGATTTCTAATTAAAAAATCTATATCATAAATATAACAATCTTTATTAGTTGTTCGTAGTAATTTGAAAAAATCCCAAAAATTTGAAAATTTTTTTAACTTTTCACCTAATTCATTTTCCTTAGATAATCTTTTTTGTAACATTTCATTAACTTTCAAGTCTTTAATTGCATCATGATTGTCATACCTCCAGAATTCTGTTTCAATTTTTTTGTTATCAATATATTTTTGGAAATCCAGTTTTTTGAAAAGTAGTGAGTCAAAATGAAGTGATTTTAAAAAGATTATTTTTTTTTTGGTCATATAGATTAATGAATTATATGTTGATATTTTACACAAAATTGTATAGCGTTCAACCATTGAACGTTAGTATCTCTTAAATATGTCTAATAATGAAGTAAAATTTTGTGTGAAATGTGTAGAGTCTAATCAAAGATTTCTAGGCTCAGTTACTCATGAAGATAAAAAAGATAGAGCTCAAACAAGAACATCTTTTGATGAGAAACAAGTTTGTTCTGCTTGCTTATATTATGAGTACAAAAAAAAAATTGATTGGGGAAAAAGAGAGGAAGAATTAATTGAAATACTCGATCAATACAGAAATGATGATGGCAGCTATGACGTAGTTGTACCAGGGAGCGGTGGAAAAGACTCAATATTTGTTGCTCACACTCTTAAACATAAATACAAAATGAATCCTCTTACATGCACATGGGCTCCTCATATGTATACAGATGTTGGTTGGAGAAATTATATACAATGGGTGGACTCTGGTTATGACAATTTTTTTCATAAGCCAGATGGGGAAGTTCACAGAAACCTTACAAGATTAAGTTTTAAAAATTTACTTCACCCTTTTCAACCATTTGCGCAAGGTCAAGTTTATTTTCCGTTAAAAATGGCTTTAGAAAAAAAAATTAAATTAGTTGTTTACGGAGATAGTCAAGCAGAAAGAGGGTCAGGTGGTAATTTGCATTCATTTAATAATAAATTTTTAAGCCAAGCACTTTATACCTATAAAAATGAGGAAGATTTATATTATGGCGGTTACTCATTAAAAGAATTGAAGGAATTTAATATACATAGAAAAGATTTAAATCCTTATTTACCGCTCAAAGAAAAAGATTTTCAAGAGAACGAAATTAAAGTTTTACAGCTGCCTTATTTTATTAATTACAACCCCCAATCCAATTTTTACTTTGCAAAAGAAAAAACTAATTTTGAGGTAAATCCAGATGGTAGAAGTGAAGGCACATATACCAAATACTCCAGTCTTGATGACAAAATAGATGGTCTTCATCACTACACATGGTTTATTAAAACAGGAAGAGGAAGAGCTACAGAAGACGCTGCTTTAGAGATTAGAAATGATATCATTACAAGAGATGAGGGAATTGCGTTGGTAAAGAAATATGATGGAGAATTTCCGAAATTATATTTTAAAGAAATATTAGAATATTTAGGTATGAGCGAAAAAGAGTTTACTGAAACAATTGATAAATTTAGGCCTAAACACATCTGGAAGAAAAATGGTTCAGAATGGGAACTTAAAAATGCGGTTTGGAAATAAAAAAAATGGGAAATGTCCGAACAATTGCCAGACTAGATATTAAAGGCAAGAATTTAATTAAAAGCATAAATCTTGAAGGTTTAAAGAAAATTGGTGATCCTGGTCAATTTGCAAAAGAATATTATGATAAAAAGATAGATGAATTAATATTTATTGATACGGTTGCAACGTTATACGGTAGAAATCAACTTCATGATATTTTAATTGAAGCCTCTAAGGAAATTTTTGTTCCGATTACTATCGGAGGTGGAATTAGAACTTTAGACGACGCCGAAAAATCATTTATGGCGGGAGCAGATAAAGTTTTTATCAATTCTCAGGCAGTAAAAAATCCAAACTTTATCAGCGAACTTTCTAAAAAATTTGGATCACAAAGTGTAGTGGTAAACATAGAGGTTAAAAAATTCAGTAATAATAAGTGGGAGGTTTTTATTACCAATGGAAGAGATCGAACTGAAATTGAAGTTATTGATTGGATAAAAAAATGTGAAAGTCTTGGAGCGGGTGAAATAATGATTACATCCATCGATAATGAGGGAACCGGCAAAGGTTCTGATCTAGAATTATTAAATCTAGTTCAAGACTCTACAAAATTGCCGTTGGTTTACAGCGGCGGTATTGGAAACTTACAAGATATTGAAGATTTAAGTAAGATCAAAATTGACGGCTTAGCTCTATCACGAGTTTTACACTATAATTTGTTAGAAATACACGAGATAAAAAATGCATTAAATTTTGATAAATGAAAAAAGTTATTATTGTTGATACTGGAAGAGCAAATTTCTTAAGCATTGAAAGGGCTGTGGAAAAATATGAAAAAAATGTTTCGATTAGTAATGAAGAAAAAGAAATCAAGTTAGCATCAAAAATTATACTTCCAGGAATTGGGGCGTTTAATGATAGTGTAAACTATTTAAAAAAAAAGAAAATATTTAAAGTTCTAAAAGAAATCTCAAAAGACAAACCAATTATGGGCATATGCTTAGGTATGCAATTATTATTTGAAAATAGCAATGAACACGGGTTTTGTGAGGGTTTAGATGTTATCAAAGGAACAATCAGGCCTCTTCCTATTCAAAAAATTAAAAACTGTAAGATACCTAATATCGGTTGGTACAATCTTAATTTAAATAAAGATTTTAATTATAAATTTCCACTAGACTTAAGTTTAGATGAATTTTATTTTATTCACTCATTTTATGCTACTGAAATACATACAGAAAACTTAGTGGCATATTATAATTTTGGAAATATAAAAGTCCCTGCAATTGTAAAAAATGGGAATATTATGGGATGCCAATTTCATCCTGAAAAAAGTAGATTGCCAGGATTGAATCTAATAAAATATTTTTTAAAAAACAAAATTTGAAAAATTAATCTTTCAATGTTTTATTTATTACTTGGTACAATTTTTTATTACCAAGATTAAAAGGCATAATTTTTTTTTTATAATACTTAGAAATTGACATCCATTTTTGTTTGTTCATTTTTTGAATTGTATTTATCTTATCTATTATTTTTTTTTCGGAGTAAAAATTTAACCAAAATGTTCCTTCTTTTTTTAAGTTTAATGGCCAAGAAAATCTTCTTGAAGAAAAATCATATATCCGACTTTCTCTTACACAAAAAAATAATGATTTTATGCCTCTTCCGAGTGACTCATAAATTAATGTTGAGTCTATTCCTATAACAACTTTTGATTTATCAATTATTTTATAAGTATTTCTATTTCTGGTACGTTTTAAATAATGAAAATTGTTTTTAAAATATCTAGAAAAAAATAATTTTTCTTCATTTGGGTATTCTAGGCTTGATCCTAAAATTGTAATCTTTTTTTTATTTTTACTACAATACTTATTTATTGTATTTAATAGTTTGTATTCATAATTCATGTACTCAAAATCATAAGAATTTTTTTTACATGCTTTTTGATCAATAGATTTTCTGTAGGTGGATATATATAACATTTCAATATTTGATTTTTTTGAATTTAATTTTTCGGCATTAGATCTAAACGAACCGAGATAATTAATCTTTGTATCTATGATGGAGCTATATTTCTTACCAATTGACTCGTTAAAAGTAAAAATGAAATCAGATTTAAAAAAATCTCCTCTTTTTTTTTTTATTTTAAGAAAATTATCTTCTTGTAATTCAGATCTTCTTGATTGTTGTATTGCAATTTTTTTTCCTGAATTCATTTTTAATTTATAAAAATTAAGATCATGATCGATAAAGGTAATGAATAATTTTGGATTTACATATAATAAAAACTCTTGCAAATAATCATTGTATGAAAACTTAAATTTTAAGATATTTTTTAATAAAATTGGAAGATAAAACTTCTCGAACCTGGTGTCTAAAATTATGTAATCGTTAGGTAAAAACTTTTTGGTAATATCTTCAGAATGAGAGTCGTAGACGACAATTTTTTTTTGAGGGGGATATTTTAATATTTTTTTACTAAAAATAAATTTTAGTACTTTTTTTATTAGATACATTAAAAATTTTGTTTATAGAAATCTAATTGTCGTGAATTTATTTTTCCTAAAGTTTCTTCTTGTAATTCAAAAACATGTTGATCATATTTTTTTTTAAATTCATACTTCCATTTTCTTTTAAAATTATATTTTAAAAACTGCGCATTAGCTCCCCTTCCATCAACGACAATGATTGTGCCAGGAGTTAAAAAAAATTCTATTTTTAGTAAATCACAGTTCATAGGCATCATATCTTTTCTTGCAATGGAAATATTATTTTTTTTTCTGAGAATATTAAATTGGTCTGGTCCATCTAAGTAAATAAAATCTGGGTTGACTGCAGGCAAATTTATATATTCATTGCAAATTATGCCATTGAAGGTTGACATAATATTTTTTGAGTAAGAAAAATTTACTTGATCATTTTTTTTAAAATATTTTTTAACTCTATTTCTTGATATGTTTAAATATTTTTTTTCATTCTCCAAAGCAAAATGTTCAAATGCATTGGGAAACCTTAAATTTTTATTTTTTATTAAATTGAAAAATTTTTTTTTGTTTATTTTAAGGGCATGATTTATTACAATTGACGACCATCCAGATCCAAATTCTAACGTGCATATTCTTTTATTAATAATAATAAACCTGTGTAATCTGTATAAATCTATTAAATCAGGAGGATAAGCGCTATTATGATTGTTGTTAATTGATCTTTCGAATTCATTAACTATAGATTTAAGCCCAAATTTTATAAAGTATTTTTTTATTTGTCCCGTTGTCAAATGTTTTGGGTATCGCATAATAAATTTGTAATTGTACAAAAAATTTAATAGTGTTCAATTATTGAACATAAATGTTATATGAAAAATAGCAAGTTTAAAATTTGGGCCATCATTCCAGCAAGATCTGGTTCAAAATCTGTTAAAAACAAAAATATTAAACATTTGGATGGATTGCCTCTTATTGCCCACACAATAAATGCTGCAAAATATTCAAATTGTTTTGAGAGAATTCTTCTACTCACTGACTCATTAAAATACGCAAAAATTGGAAAAAAATTCGGTGCGGAAATTCCATTCATAAGACCAAAGAAAATTTCTCAGGACAAATCAACCGATAACGATTTGTATTCGTATTTTGTAAAATATTTTATTAAAAATAAAATTAAGTTACCACACTATATTGCTCATTTAAGCCCTACGGTACCTTTAAGATTAAATAAAGTTATTGAAAAAGGAATAAAATATTTTTTTAAAAACAAGAAAAAAAATTCTACTATGAGATCAGTTTCTGAAATGTCTCAACCCTCCTACAAAACAATGAGGATTATCGATAACAAATTATGCTCAATTATAAAAAAAGATTTTGACCATAACAAACTTAATAAGCCCAGACAAAGTTACACTAAGACATTTATACCTAATGGGTTAATTGATATTCTCAGTTCTGAATTTCTAATTAAAAATAAAAAAACTCACGGAAAATCTGTTATGCCTTATATCACCAATCAAATTTTTTTTGATATTGATACAGAGTCAGATTTTCAATTTGCAAAAAGTATGATTAAAAAAATTAAGTATAAAAGTGGAAAATATAATAAATAAAAAAATAAAAAAGTTTTCTAATAATATTTTTTTGATAACTGAAAATAAGAAAATCAAATATAAAAATTTGTTATCAATGCCAGAGGAGAAATTGAACTTTGTTAAAAAGGGAGATTTAATATTAATTGTAGCGAATAATACATTAAGTTTTTTTGAAATATATTTTTTTGCTTTAAAACGAAATGCTCCAATAATGCTAGTTGATGAAACCACAAATACAAGTAACTTAAATAAAATAATAAACTTATATAAACCAAATTATGTTTTTTTACCCGCCGAAAATCCTCAAATACTTCCAAAATTTAAAAGGATAATCTATTTTGATTTTTTACTAATTAAATTTTCTAAAATAAAGAATATCATTAATGAAAATCTGGCAATTCTATTATCAACTTCTGGAAGTACTGGCTCATCTAAATTTGTAAAATTAAGTTATGAAAACATTTTTGATAATGCTGTTAATATTAGTAAATACCTTAAAATTAACTATACCCATACAACGATAACAACTATGCCGCCAAGTTATAGTTATGGTTTGTCAATTATTAATTCCCATTTTTTTCAAGGATCAAAAATAGTTATAAATAAGTCAAGTTTCTTTGACAAAGATTTTTGGAAAAAATTAAATGAAAATAAAGTCACGAGTTTTGGTGGAGTCCCTTTTCATTTTGAAATTTTAAAAAAGCTCCGTTTTAATAAAATGAATTTTAAACACCTAAAATATTTAACTCAGGCTGGTGGTGTTTTAAAGTCTGAGGATATTAATTTCTTCTTAGACTCATGTAGGATAAAGAAAATAAAATTTATTCAAATGTATGGACAAACAGAAGCATCGCCAAGAATAAGTTACTTGCCATTTTTACAAGCGAAAAAAAAAATTGGCAGCATCGGAAAGGTGATACCAGGTGGAAAAATGTTTCTAAAAAAAAAAAGAAACCAAAATGTTGGTGAGATTATTTATTCTGGCAAGAATGTTTTTATGGGTTACAGTTTAAATAAAGATGACCTGTGTAAAAAAACAAAAAACAAACAAATATTAAAAACTGGTGATTTTGCTTGGAAGGATGATCAGGGATACTATTTTTTAGTTGGCAGAAAAGACTCCTTCGTAAAGATATCTGGGTTGAGAGTAAATTTAAACGAGATAAAAAGTTTATTAGAAAAACAGAAAATATTCTCTGAGATAGTTAAAAAAAAAGAAAAAATTGTTATTTTTACAACCTCGAGCAAAAATCAAGATCAAATAAGTAGTCTAATATTTTCTGAATTTAAGTTAAATAAAGTCTTTTTTAAGGTGGTGAAAATAAAAAAATTTACTAGAAACTCCAGAGGAAAAGTAAATTTAAATATGGTTGATTATAATGATTAATATTGAAAATTTTTTTAAAATAAATAACGTTTTCGAAACTAAAAGTTTAGCTCACAAGGTAAATTTCTTCAAAATGATAAAATCTTTAACAAATCACCACAAAAAAAATTGTCAAAAATATAATAAATTTGTTCGGTTATTTTTTTCTTTAAATCAGATGAAAAAAGTTGGGGATGTGCCCTATTTGCCTGTACAGATTTTTAAATCTAACGATTTGAAAAGTTTTAAAGATGAATATACTTTTAAAAAAATTTCATCATCAGGAACATCAGGCACAAATAAATCTAAAATTTATTTAGATAAAAAAAACGCTGAGAATCAAGTTAAAGCTTTAGGTAAAATACTATCAAGCAAATTTGGTAAAACTAGACATCCTATGTTAATTATTGATAGAGATATTTCCAAAACTAGTAGAAAAGAATTTTCTGCAAGTATAGCTGCTGTACACGGATTTTCTTTGATAGCGAATAAAAAGTACTACCTTTTAGATGACAATTTTAAAATTAATTATAAAGTGTTAGATGAGTTCTTAATAAAACACTCATCTGAGAGATTTTTTATTTTTGGATTCACCTCCTTTATATATAATCACCTTATAAAAGATTTAAATTCATCAAAATATAAATTCAAAAATGCAGTATTAATTCATGGTGGAGGCTGGAAAAAACTAGAAAAACAAAAAATTTCAAATTCAATTTTTAAAAATAAATTAAAAGATAATTTATTCATTGAGGAAGTGGTGAACTATTACGGATTAGTAGAACAGACAGGATCAATTTTTTTTGAGTGTAAATATGGTTATTTTGTAAACACCATATTTTCAGATGTAATCATAAGAGACAAAAATTTTAAAGTTCTTCCATCAGGTAAAAAAGGTTTAATACAGTTAATTTCAATTTTGCCATCAAGTTACCCTGGTCATAATATCATTACTGAAGATATAGGTTCTATAATGAGTGCAGATTTTAAATGCAAATGTGGTTTAAATGGAAAACATTTTTTAGTTTATGGACGAGCAAAAGAAGCTGAAGTACGAGGATGCAGTGATACAAAATAACTTAAATTTTTTAAATAATCTAAAAACCAAAATATTAGAGCCTTATTCTAATATCTCAATAAATTTTTTAAATTCTTTATCTTTTGAGCTTAAAAAAAATAAAAATACTTTTATATCTCCTGAGCTTTTTTCTTTAATGTTATTTTGTAGTAAAAAAAATATTTTAAAATTTAAAAAAAAATTTAAAAAAGATCAATTTAGAGTCGGAAGAGGACTTGCTTTTCACGTTTGTCCAAGCAATGTACCAGTTAATTTCATGTTTTCATTTATTCTTGGTTTGCTTAGCGGAAATACAAATATTGTAAAAGTTTCGTCTAAAGCTTCTAAAGAAAAAGATATTATTCTTGAAAATATATACAAAGTTTTAAAATCTAAAAAATACCTTAAATTAAAAAAAACAAATTTTTTTATCGAATACAATCATCAAACAAATCAAGAAATTACTACAAAGCTTTCCTCATTATCAGACTGTAGGATTATTTGGGGAGGTGATAAAACCGTCAAAACAATTAAAGATATTGATACTCAACCGAGATGTGTAGACATAAACTTTGCAGACAGATACTCATTGTCGCTGATAAATACTAAAAAATTTAATAAATTATCAAAATTAGAAATTGATATCTTGGCTAGAAAATATTTTTATGATGTTTTTACAATGAATCAAATGGCATGTAATTCACCGCATTTTATATTCTGGATTGGAAAATTTGAAAAAAGATTAGAAGAGTATTTTTGGAAGAAGATTAGTAAAATTGCCTCTGAAAAATTCAAATTTGACAATGTGCACGTAATGAAAAAGTATAATGATGTAGTGGATAGATTGATGAATATAAAATTTATAAAAAAAATTACAAAGTTTGATAACTACCTGTATCTCGTTAATGTTGATAATAAAATTATGGATATTGAGAATATTAGAGGCAATAGTGGAACCGTGTATCAGATAAAGCTTAAAAGACTAGACAGTTTATCAAAATTGATAACAAAGAAATGTCAAACGATCACACATTTCGGCTTTCAAAATAAAGATTTTAAAAATTTAGTTCTAAAAAATAATTTACTTGGAGCAGACAGAATCGTCAAAATTGGTCAAGCTTTTGAGTTTGATTTAAATTGGGATGGATTTGATACAATTGAATCTTTAACTAGAGTGATTAGTTTAAAATAAATATGATTTTAGATAAAAAAGATATTTTAGAATACCAACAAAATAGAGATCCATATTTAATGATAGACCATGTAAATGAAGTGGAGCCTGGAAAGTATGCCAATGGTTACAAATTTTTAAAAGAAAATGAATGGTTTTTTAAGGTACATTGGCCAAAAGATCCAAATATGCCTGGAATGTTACAAATAGAGTCCTTGGTTCAGATGGCAGCAATTTCTATTTTAACAATACCGGGGAACAAAGGTAAAATAATGTATTTGGTGTCGGCAAATCAATTAAAGTTTGTCAAAAAAATTTTGCCAGGTGACAGGTTGGATATTAATACAAAAGTGAAAACTTTTAAAAGGGGTATGGGTACTTTTGAAGGAAGAGGTTCAGTAAAAGGTCAAACTGTTTGCCAGGCTGAATTTAATTTGATATTACCTGAGGAAATTAAAAATTTTAACATGAAAATATAAAATGCCGATTGCTTCATCTTTATTAAAAAAACCCAGATTAGTAAAAAAATTGAAAGATTTTTACGACTATGTTCAAAAAAATAATGGAAAAGTTGGTACAAAAACGAGAGGCATAGATCTTAATTTTAATAATGCTTGTAATCTTCGTTGTAAGTATTGCTTTACTAATTCTCCAAAGGGTGATCACGTTAAAGAATATTTAGACATAGGCGCAATAAAAAAATTGGCTGATGAAGCAGATGAATTAGGTTATTTTGAATTTGATTTACAAGGTGGAGAATTACTACTTCAACCTAAAAAATTATTTGAGGTACTTGAAGCTATTAGACCAGAAAGATTTTATATGTATCTTACTACTAATGGATTTTATCTCGATAAAGCAATGGCTAAAAAATTAGCAGATTATAAAGTTAGTAGAGTATCAGTTAGCATTGATAGTATGGATGAAAAAATTCATGACGAAATTAGGGGTAGAAAGAATTCTTGGAAAAGAGCAATCGAAGCTTTGCAGCATGTAAAAGATGCTGGTATGGATCCTTACCTAAATATCACTGTAGGCCATTACAATGCTAACACGGAGCATTTTAAAGAGCTATTAGACTATTCTAAAAATCAAAAATATAAGACTCTTCTGAATGTAGCAGTACCATCAGGTATGTGGCAAAAAATGGATGAAATAATTTGTGATGACAAAGACAGAGAATATTTAAGAAAAATTAGAAAAGAATATAAAAACTTAGTAAGAAATATATGGAATCCCTTTGATAAAAATCATGAGAAAATTTTAGGATGTACAACTGTAAATAGGGTTTATGTAACACCTATAGGAGATGTGTTGGTCTGCCCTTATGTTCATATAAAAATTGGAAATATCTTTAAACAGTCTTTAAAGGAAATAATAGATTTTGGTTTTAAAGTTAAATACTTTAGAGAACATAGTGATCTTTGTCTTGCAGGAGAGGACAAAAATTTTATATCAAAATTTATGACTATGCCTGGTCAAACTATTTTCAATCCAGCTGATGCAAAAGATATATTTTCTAAAGAAGAATTATCAGTTCCAAATAGTTAAAAGGTGAAAAAAAAAATAATAATTTTTACAGCTGGCTCTGCAGGAAGAGAAACATTTAAATTGATAAAAGAGATTAGTCTTTTAAGCAAAAATAAATGGGAAGTACTTGGCTACATTGACTCTAGTAAAAGACTCAATGGAAAAATTTTAGATGGGGTAAAGATTTACTCAAATTGTAAAAAATTCAAATCTAAAAATATCTTCGCAATTTGCGGTATTACTGATCCTTTGAAAAGAAAAGAAATCTATAAAAATGAAATTATTAAAAATAAATTTAAAATACCTAACCTTATTCATCCCAAAAATATAATACCTAAAGATTTAAAAATAGGATTTGGAAATATAATCTTTAATCACGTACATTTGAGTTTCGAGGTTTCAATTAAGAATTTCTCTTTAATATCCAATTTTACTGATCTAGGGCATAATTCTATTGTAAATGACTTCGTTTCTATAATGCCCCAAACAAGTATTGGTGGGAATTGTAAAATTGGAAATAATACTTTTGTAGGATCTGGAAGTAATGTTCACCAAAATACTAATATTGGAAAGAACTGTAAAATAGGTATGGGTAGTATAATTATAAATGAAATTAAAGATAATCACTCAGTAATTAATTTTCAAAGGCAAGTAATTCAGAAAATAAAAAAATAATTATAAATCTACAAATACCTTCTTCTTATATTTTTTAAAGTCAAAATTTATAATTTTTTTTGCAATTTTTTTTGCACTATTTCCATTTCCATAAATAGAATTTTTTTTTGGTACAAAGGATCTATTTTTTTTATACAATCTTTTTAATGCAATATTGATTTTTTTTTCTGAAATTTTACAATTAATAATGCTAGGCATTAATATTCTTCCATCCTGTCTATCGCCCAAATTGATAGTTTTAATACCAAAGAAGGGAACTTCTGAAATACCGCTTGATGAGTTCCCAATTACACCGTCTAGAAATTTTAGTATAGAGAAATAATTTTTACTACCCAAAGATTTAAAAAATTTAAAGTTTTTTAATTTATTTTTATTAATAAATAATTTAATTAATTTTATCATCTCAACTCCTTTGGCATCGGAATTGGGAGAGGTGATTAATACTAAAGTTTCTTTTAGTTTTTTTAATGATTTCAAGATAATTTTTAAATTTTTGATAGTTTTTTTTTCATCTATTGTGTCTGGATGATAAGTTAGTAAAATATTTCTTTTTTGAAATTTAAAATTTAATTTTTTTTCAATTTTTTGTTTTGATAAATATGTGGTTTTTTTTATCTTTTCAAAATGTAAACCACCGTAATTAAATACCGTCTTTTTGCTCTCTCCCATTTGGATAATTCTTTTTTTATATTCCTCTGCTACAGGAAAATGCAGATTCGCTAACTTAGTAATACTGTTTCTAAATCCATCATCTAAAGAGCCTACTGTTTTCTCTCCGCCAGCAAGATGAATTATATTAATTTTTAATATGTAGGCTGATAAAGCTGCAGATAACATTTCATATCTATCTCCTAAAATAACTATGCTTTGCGGTAAAATCTTTTTAAGATAACTGGCATAAACTTTCATTGAGTCAGAAAATGAATTAACAACAGAAAAAGAGTTTTTATTTTTGGATGTAATTTTGACTTTTTTTATAATTACTTTTTTTCCAACTTTTATTTCGGAAATACTGCCAAATAAATTATCAGTATGACTTCCGGTTACTATTAAGTAAACTTTCTTAATTTTGTTTAATTTAATTATTTCATCAATTAATAATTTGATACTTCCAAAATCGGCTCTTGACGAAGTTACAAAACAAATTGATTTCATGCTTTTATTATTTCATCTTTTGTAAAATTTTTAATAGCTTTTTTACCAAGAATTTTATAGTACTTCATTGGTGAAATTCCTGTTCCTGGTCTTTTGATTGTTAAATTTTTTGTCGTAAATTTTTCACCTTTTTTAATTTGATGATTGGCTACTAATGAGTTTCTTGCAATTTTCAAATTTTTTTTTTCACTTTTTGATGGTATTTTTTTATCACTTCCCAAAATAATCTCAACTTTTCTAACATGATTGATTAAAGTTTTTAATTCTTTTTCTGTTATACTAGCCTTATGGTCCGGGCCAGGTAAGTTTTTATTTATAGTAATATGTTTTTCAATTATCTTAGCGCCAAGAGTAGCTGAAGCAATTGCAGCTTCTATACCTTCTGTATGATCAGAATAACCAACATCGATTTTGAATTTTTTTTTAATTGTCAACATTGCTTTTAAATTTACATCTTTGAGTGGAGTTGGGTACTCTGTGTTACATTGTAAAACCGTTATATTATTTTTTTTTGTTCCACAAGATTTTAAAACTTTTATTGCTGTGCCTATCTCGTTTAAATTAGACATGCCCGTTGAAAGAATTATTTTTTTTTTTAATTTACCGATTTTTTTTAAATAAACTAAATTATTTATTTCTCCTGATGGAATTTTATAATATTCCATTTTAAATTTTTTTAAAAAATCAATTGCTTTAAAACCAAAAGCAGTCGAAAGAAACTTAATTTTTTTTTTATCACAATATTTTTTTAGTTTTTTAAATTCCATAAAACTTAAAGTCATTCCTTTTGCCATTTCTAATTGCGAACTCTTTTTCCCTGTATTTATTAATTGATATTTAGCTTTTTTAGCATTGATAGCTATATGTTCCTCGGGAATTGAAGTCTGAAACTTCACATAGTCAGCCCCTGCTCTTTTAGCTATATCAACTAATTTAAAAGCTAACTTGAGTTTTCCGTTATGATTGGGTCCTGCTTCTGCGATAATGATTGATTTGGGCATTATTTTAAGTTTTAAAGCATTTTAATTCTTTACTGTTCAAATATTGAACGATATAACTATTATTTTAATTTATCAACTTAATAATGATGAAAAATAAAACAGTACTAATTACAGGCGCCAATAGAGGTATAGGATTAGCAATTGTGGAAAAGTTCATAAAAAATGAGTGTAATATAATTGCGTGCAGTCGGAAAGATGACGAGGTTTCTTTAAAAGAATTAAATAAAATCAGTAAAAATTTTCCAAACAAAATAAAAATTTATAGATTTGATCTAGGTAAAATTGACGATGTTGAGAATGCTTGTAACAAAATCTTGGCAGAAAATAATAACATTGACGTTCTTATTAATAATGCTGGACAAAATCATGTAGCCCTTTTTTTAATGACGAAAATTCAAAAGTTTAAAGAAATTTTTGAAGTTAATTTTTTTTCACAACTAGTTGTCACACAAAAAATCATTAAAAACATGATCAAAAATAAAACTGGCTCGATAATAAATATCGCATCTAATGCTGCTTCTGAGGTTGATTTAGGTAGAACGGCATACGCCACTAGCAAAGCTTCAATAATAACTTTTACAAAAATACTTGCTAAGGAACTTGGTAGTTACGGAATAAGAGTTAATTCAATTTCACCAGGTCTAACAAATACAGATATGATGGGTCAAGGAATTTCTGAAAAAATAATGACAGAGACTATAAGCAAAATTCCATTAAAAAGGGTTGCCCAGCCTGAAGAGATTGCAAATACATGTTTTTTTCTAGCCTCTGATTTATCTTCTTATATAACAGGTGAAAATATCAGTGTAACTGGCGGATATTGATTCAATGAATTTAGATGAAATTAAAAGTTTAAATTTTTTTTCTAATAAAATTAGATCAAAAATTCTTGATATATCTTTAGAAGCTGGAGCCAGTAGCTCTCACTTTGGTGGGTCTTTGTCTACGGTAGATCTTCTTTCTGTCCTTTATAAAAAAATTTTAAATTTTGATAGTAAAAATCCACTTTGGGAAAAAAGAGATAGGTTTATATTAAGTAAAGGTCATGCCTGTCTTGGGTTTTATGCAATTTTAAATGATTTAGGATTTATTACTAATGAAGAATTAAGCCTTTTTGAAAAAAATGATAGTTTTTTATTAGGTCACCCTGTTTTAAATAAAGACAAAGGCATTGAATTTTCAAATGGAAGTCTTGGGATGGGATTATCTTTAGGTGTTGGCGTCGCGATATCACTTAAGAAGAAAAATTCTAAAAGTAATGTTTATGTTCTAATAGGTGATGGAGAATGTAATGAAGGCTCAATTTGGGAAGCAGCGATGTCAGCAAGTCATTTTAATTTGCAGAATCTTACGGCAATATTAGATAATAATAACTTGCAGCAAACCGGCAGTAACAATGAAATTATGTCCACTAAAAGTTTAAATTTAAAATGGAGCAGCTTTGGCTGGGAAGTAATCAATATCGATGGACATAATGTGAAGGAAATTTATGAAGCTTATAAAGTTGAAACAAAAAAACCTAAATTAATTCTTGCAAAAACTATAAAAGGTAAAGGTTTTTCGTTTTCAGAAAATAATAATGATTGGCACCATAAGATACTTACAAAAAAACAATACGAAGAAGCTAAAAAAGAAATTAATGATAAAAGATGATTTTATAAATCCAAGAAATCTCAAACTTTGGCCAAATCTTGGTATGAGAGCTTCTTTTGGTCTAATAGCTCTTGAACTTGCTAAATTAGATGAAAAATTAATTGTATTAACCGGAGATGTTTCGACTTCGGCTGGCTTAGATAGATTTAGAAAAAATTACCCAGAAAAATATATTGATGTTGGTATTGCGGAACAAAACTTAATTGGTATTGCCGCTGGTTTGTCAAGTGAAGGATACAATGTTATTACAACTACATTTGCACCATTTCAGACAATCAGGTGTTTAGAGCAAATAAAAGTTAATTTGGGTTACATGAACCAAAAAGTTTGTATGGTGGGTTTAGCTAGTGGTTTAGTTCTTGGGAATTTAGGTTATACTCATTGTTGTATTGAAGATATTGGAGTTTTAAGATCAATTCCAAATTTAGATATAGTTTCTCCAGCTGATACGACAGAATTAGCAAGAGCTTTGATAGAATTTTATAATTCAAAAAATTCTATGTACATCAGACTTACAGGAGGTTCTAGTATTCCTTTAATTTTTAATAATGATTATGAATTTAAACTTGGTAAATCAAAAACATTACGAAAAGGCAACGACGTTGCTATTATTTCTACAGGATCAATGCTCAAAACAGCTTTGGATGCAGCAGAGATTTTAAGTAAATCAAAAATTACTGCTGAGGTAATTAATTTTAGCTCAATAAAGCCTATTGATAAAAAAAAAATACTTGAAATAGGAAAAAAATTCAATTTAACAGCTACGATTGAAGAGCATAACATTATCGGCGGTCTTGGCAGTGCTGTTGCGGAATGCCTATCTTCTGAAAACTCAAAAACTAAACAACTTTTTTTTGGGGTCGATGATAAGTATACAAAAGGTGGTGAATACCAGTTTTTACTAGACAAATTTAATTTAAAAGCTGAAAAAATATCTAAAATGATTATAAAACACTTAAAATAACGAATTTATGTCTTTAAACAAAAAAAAATTTATCAAACTATTTGTAACTTCTTTAAACATTACTGAAGATAAGGTTAATGAAAATTTAAAGTATAATGAAATAGAAGAATGGGATTCAATTGGACATATGAGTTTAATGTCAGCAATAGAAGATGAATTTAAAATAAGCTTAGAAACAGATGATATAATTGATTTTAGCTCTTTTAAAAAAGGAACAGAGATTTTAGGAAAATATAAAATAAATTTCGATGAATAAAAAAAAACTTTATAAACAATTTTGGGACGATGGATACTTAATTTTGAAAAATTTTATTTCAAAAAAAGATATTAGATCAATTTATAATCAAATAAATGATCTTGCAAATATTTCTCTTAATTCACAAAAAAAATTAAAAAAAAACCTTAGCTTAGATGAAAAATATTTAAGACTTAAAAAATTTAATCCAAAACTTAAATCACACCTTTATGACTTGACCAAATATTGTGATAGTTTGGTAAGATTAGCAGGTTCTAAAAAGTTTTTAGATCATGCAAAGATGATATTAAAAACAAATACAGCTTTTATTGATACTCCACAGGTAAGAATAGACCACCCTAAAGAAAATTTAAATTTACCTCAACACCAAGAGTTAAATCAACTCTCAAAAGATGTAATTACTTTTTGGATACCCTTAGTTAATATAAATAAAAAGACAGGTGGGATTTTTTTTAGACCCAAAACTCATAAACTTGGGCACGTTAAATACAAAAATTCAAACATGTCAGCAACTAATGCTGGTCCTGGAAGACAAAAGATAATTGATAAATTGTTTCAAAATAACAGATTAAAAAAATATAAATCAATTACACCTTCCTTGAACGCAGGAGATGCAATAATATTTCATTCATTTATTTTTCATGGCACACATGCTAATAAAACTGACAAAATTAGATGGACTTATATTTCAAGATACAACTCGATTAAAACAGCGCCTTATCTAAAAAAAGAAAATACAACATTAAGAATACCTTACACCGCTGACTATAATTTAATTTAAATTACAGTATTTATGACTAAGAAAAAAGTATGTATAATTGGGCTTGGATATGTGGGCCTACCAATGGCTATAGCTCTGGCAAATGTTAAAAAGAATAATAAATTTTTATACGATGTATATGGACACGATAAAAATAAAAAAAAAATAAAAAACTTATCTTTAGGAATTGAAAACAAGCAGCTACCATTTGACTCACTTGATAAAACTTTAGAGCAAAAGTTTGCTTACTCATCTTTTAAAAATAAAATCAATATATTAGAGAATTTAAGATCCCTGACTCAAATTGACATCATTATTCTTAGCGTAAGTTTTGACTTTATAAACAATAGAAATGCTTTTAAAAATATAAAAAGTTTAATTCAGCAAATCTCAAAATTTTTAAAAAAGGGCAGTCTTTTATTAATTGAAACTACCTTGCCACCCGGAACTTTTGAAAAAATACTTATTCCGGAAATTAATAAAATATTTCTCAAAAGAAAAATTTCAATAAAGCATATTTCGATAGGTTATTCTTATGAAAGAATTATGCCTGGAAAAAACTACTATAGCTCAATTATAAATAATTTTAGATGTTATTCTGGTTATGATGAAGTTGCTAAGAAGAAAGTTCGACAATTTTTGAAGTCTTTTATAAATTATAAAAAATTTCCTCTTAATGAACTAAATTCAATTACAGAATGCGAAACGGCTAAAATTCTAGAAAACTCATATAGGGCAACTAATATTGCGCTAATTGATGAATGGGTAAATTACGCTAATTTATTAAAAGTTGATTTATTAAATGTGATAAATTCAATTAAATTAAGATCAACTCACTCCAATATTATGAGACCTGGGCTAGGTGTTGGTGGATATTGTTTGCCAAAAGATGGATTGTTTGCGGAAAAATCTTCAAAATTAATATTTAAAAAGAATATTAATTTTCCGTTTATTAAACTCACAACAAAAGTTAATAAAGAAATGCCGAGGTCTTCGTTTAAAATTATACAAAACAAAGTTCAAAATTTAAAGTCTAAACAAATTCTTATAATTGGAACTTCTTACAAGGAGGATATAGACGATGAAAGAAACAGCCCATCATTATTACTGATCAAAATGTTAAAAAAAAAGGGCTCCAAAATTTCTACTTATGATCCCATGATAGATAAAAGTTTTGTGCCTAAGGCCAATAAATTTGATATTGTTATATTTTGCGTAGCACATGATAAAATTAAAAAAATTCCTTTAAAATTTTTTTCAAAAAAACCTTACTATTTTGATTTAAATAATATTCTTGATGAAAAGAAAATTTCATTTTTAAATAGAAATAATTTCAAATTAACCATTTTAGGAAGATACTATGAATAAAATTCTAATTACAGGTGCGGCAGGATTTATTGGTTTAAAACTCGCTGAAAAACTAATAAGTAATAAAAATAAACTATTCTTAATTGACAACTTATCAAGAGGTAAATTTGATAATTCTTTTAAAAAAATTCTTAAAAATAAAAATGTCAAATTTTTAAAAAAAGATTTAACAAAAAAACTTTCTTTCAAAGATAAATTTGATTACATATTTCATCTTGCGTCTGTAGTTGGAGTAAAAAATGTCAATCAAGATCCAATCAAGACTTTCAATAATAATATCCTATCAACTTTAAATTTAATTCAATCAATTAAAAATAAAAAACAAACTAAGCTAGTATTCTTTTCAACTAGTGAGGTGTATGCTGCCTCAAGTAAAAGAAATAAAATATTCAAGCCATCAGAAGAGAAGAGTGATTTACTTATTTTAAAAGATGTAAAACCAAGGGACTCTTATTTTCTATCAAAATTAATTTGTGAAAAAGTTGTTTCTCTAAGTGGATGTAAATTTATAATTTTAAGACCTCACAATATATATGGGCCACGCATGGGTCATTCTCACGTTATACCTGAATTGTTACGAAAAATTAAAAAAAATTATAATTGCAAAATATACTCTCCGGATCATACCAGATCATTTTGCTTCGTTGATGATGCTATTGAACAGATAATCAAATTATCTTTTTCTAATAAACTTTTTAATTCAATTTATAATATTGGTAATATGAAGGAAGAAATAAAAATAATTAATTTAGCAAAAAAAATTAAAACAATAGTAAATAAAAATTGTAAATTAATTAGATATAAAATAACACCCGGATCACCAAAGAGGAGAGTTCCAAATATGAAAAAAACGATTAATAAAATAAAAATTACTAATTTTACAAGTTTAAATAATGGATTGATACAAACATCAAAATGGTACCTAAATGAATAAAATTAACATTCTTGAACCAAATATTTTAAAAAATTCTAAAAGGGCATTAATTAAAACCCTAGCAAAAAATCAAATTTCTACCTCAAGTATTAATATAATAAAAAAATTTGAAAATAAAATCTCAGTATTAAGTGGATCAAAATTTACTGTTGCTACTAATACTGGAAGTTCGGCTTTATATGCAGGATTTAAATCTTTAGAAATTAAAGATAATGACTTAATAATAATGCCATCTTATACGTTCATAGCAACAGCTACGTCTTGTATATTGGCCGGTGGTTCTCCGTGGTTTTTTGATATTGAGAAAAATGGTTTAACCCTAAATTTAGATCAAATTGAAAGTGTTTTGAAAAACAAAACTTTTAAAAAAGGGAAATATTATTTTCATAAAAAAAATAAACAGCGTATTTTTGCAATTTGCCCTGTCTATACGCTAGGCTTTTTACCAAATTTAAAAAGAATTAAGAAAATTGCAAAAAAATATAATCTTAAAATTATAGCAGATGCAGCTTGTGCTTTGGGTGCGCAATTTGATCAAGCAAAACTCTCAAATTACAGTGATCTTGTTTGCTATTCATTTAATGGCAACAAATCATTTACTGCAGGAGGAGGAGGCGCAGTAAGCACTAATAATAAAAAATTACATGATAGACTTGTTTTATCAATCACAAATGGAAAAACAGGGCAATATTTTCATGAGTCTTTTGGTTTAAATTTAAAAATTACAGGCGTTCATGCTGCCATAGGGTTTGGTCAATTAAATGATTTTAATGAAATATTGAAAAGAAAAAATAAAATAAGAGAAAATTACAAAAAATTTTTTAAGTTAAATAATATTAAGTTTATAGATATTTTTAATAAAAAAATTATTCTGTGGCTTAATTTTTTAATATGCAAAAGGAATATTAGTCAAAAATTAATACTTAATGCAAAAAAATTTAATATTAATTTGAATTTTTTTTGGATGCCTATGCACCTACAACCAATAATGAGAAAATATATTGCTGAGGATCAAAAGAATACTAACAATATTTGGAAAAAAATTTTAGTGTTACCTTCGTCTGATAACATAAAGAATAGCAAACAAGATAAAGTTAAGAATTTTTTGAAAAGAAACTTAAGGTTAATTAATTAATTTTGAGTTATTAAGTAAATTAAATAATTGTGATGTATCTTGATTGTTTCTTACGGATAAAAAATTTTCTTTTTTACTTTTAATTGATTTTTTAAAAGATTTTATTTCATCAAAGAATAATTTATTTCTTTGAAAATTATAAGTTTTGGTTAAGATAACTTTTTTTGTTTTATTTGAATAAATATTCATCTTATTTTTAATCAAATCACATACTAATAAACTTTTTTCAAATAATATCCTGAATTCCCTTTTTTCAAAAACATTTGTAAAAGATAGATTTAAGTTTACTAAAAATTTGTGATTATTTTTTTTAAACTCCATTATAGAGAAAAAATTATCATCAGTATCGCAGTTAATGATTCCCGATTTATATTTTTTTGAAATTAGCTTGTAAGGTTTTGAAAAAAAATATGCTATGAGATCAACTTCATGAATTAGTGAACTTAATGATCCTCCCCCTAGACTTTTTCTAGCAGCATATCCTTTTGAATAATCTTCATAAGGATGATGTGATGGTAAATGAGTAAGATTATCAAAATAAGCTGTTTTAACTTTGCCATATTTTTTTTCATTTATAATTTTTTTGGTTAAAATTACTGCAGGGTGAAATCTTAATTGAAAGCCCACCATAGAATTTAAAGATTTTGACTTTAAAGTATTTGTTAGTTTTTTAATCTCAATATTATTTCCAAGTAAAGGTTTTTCTATAAATAAATGACTTCCTTCTTTTGCAAAAATTTTTGCATCTCTCAGATGAAATGAAGATGGATTGCAAATAAAAGTAATCGATGGTTTAATTTTCTTTGCTTCTTTTAATGACTTACAGGTTTCTAATTTGTAATATTTTGATAAATTTAATTTTTTTTTTACTTTTACATTCTTAATAATTAAATTACTATTTTTTTTTCTAAATGCATAAAATTTTGCCTTTTTAAAAATTTTTTTTACATTTATCAAATGTCTTTGTCCGATTGAACCTAATCCTAAAAATAATATATTCATCCCAAATTTTTAACTATTTTAGCCCCTGATAAGTCAAATTTAAGTTTTGTATAATCAATTTTTTCTTTCTTAAGAAATTTTTCAGACTTAGCCATATTTTTTGTTATCATAAGAAAAAAACCACCTCCCCCGGCGCCAATAATTTTTCCACCAATAAAATTTTGGTCTTTTAATAATCTAATGTAAAAATTATCTAGATAAGAATTTGAAATATCTTTAGATATTTTTTTTTTGATTAACCAATGTTTGTGAAACAATTCACCAATTTTTTTAAAATTACCCTTTTTAAGTGCTGCCTCCATTGGTTCTACAAATTTTTTCAATTTATCATATATAGCTACTGTTGAGTTTAAATTTTTTTTTTGGCTTTTAATTATTTTTGAAGAACTTCTTGTTTCACCTGTGAAAACTAATATCATTTTATCCTCTAGCTTTTTAACAGTTTTTCTATTTAATTTTATTTGATTGATGTCAATTTTTCCTTTTTTACTAATCTTTATTTTTCTTAATCCTCCATATGTTGAAATAATTTGATCTTGCCACCCTCCTTGCATTTTAAGTATTTTTCTCTCAATCTTAAATGCTGCTTTATAAATTTTTTCGTTTGAAAGTTTTTTGTTATAAATATGTGTTATTCCTTTAATTAAGCCTACTATCAACGCACTTGAAGAGCCTAGGCCTGATTGCGTTGGGACTGTAGCAAAGGTTCCTACTTGAATTCCATTTTTAATTTTGAAGAATTTTAAAACTTCTCTAATAATAGGATGTTCAATTTTTTTAGAGTCTGTTGTAAATTGGGTTATGGTAGTTTGTATTAATATTTTTTTGTCTAACGGTCTTTTTTGTATCAAACAATATACATACTGATTAAAACTTGCTGATATCAAGTTTCCATTTTTTTTCTTAAAATAAAAACTATGGTCAGTTCCGCCACCTGCTAATGGTATTCTATAAGGTGTCCTTACAATTATCATAATTTACCAAGTAGTACGGCCACCATCTAAAACTAATACTTGGCCGGTCATATAAGAACTATCTTCTGAAGCTAAAAATATTATTGCTTTTCTGTATTCTGTTTCCTTAGCAAGTCTTCCTAGAGGAACTCTCTTTGTAATATTTTTTATTAAGAATTTAGGCTGATCTTTTTTTACAGCGCCAAAAGCTAATGCATTACATCTGACTTTTTTATGACCCCAATAAGTAGCTATATACTTTGTCATACCAATAAGCCCGTGTTTAGAAATACTATAACTTGCTGGTTTAAAATGCTTTAGTCTTTTAATATTTTCTTGTGGATGGTATATCGATTGATCTGGCGCTACCAGGCTGGCGTCTGAAGCAATATTTATTATTGAACCTTGAGTTCTTTCAGCCATCGCTTTTCCAAATGTTTTTACACATATAAAAGCACCAATTAGGTTTACATCAATTTCTTTTCTAAAATTTTTAATTTCATAATCTTCTATTGATCCTGATTTTCCCTTTCCGATTGATTTCATTTTAGGGTCAATCGCAGCATTATTAACGAGAACTTTTACGAAAATTTTATTCTTATCAAGTTTTTTTTTAATTTTGACAATCCCTTTTTCGTTACAAATATCACATTTAAAAATTATGACATTCGATTTTGGAAATTTATTTAAAATTTTTTTTTTAATTTTTTTTAATCTATTAAAATTAATATCAATGAGCACTAAATGTAAGTTTAACTCAATTAGTGCCAAAGCATGTTGGATCCCCATAAAACCTGCGGCTCCAGTAATTAAAGCAGCTGAATGATAATTTCTTAATTTTTTTTTCATTAAATTTTAAAGCCAGATGATTTAGCGTCATCATAAAACCCTTTTACAGTTTCAAGAGAATATTCCTCAGAAGATTTATTAAATTTAGCTAATTTTTTTATCATATCGGGTCCCATTGTGATTATATGTGCCTCACAGTTAGTGGCATCTATAATATCATACGGCATCCTACAACTAGCCCATAGTGTCTCACATTTTGAATTTAAGCGAACATGTTGAGAAATTTCTTTAAAAATCTTTCTTGCATCTTTTCCAATATCGTAAATTCTTCCAGAAAAAATCGATAATATTGTGCTTGTATCTTTCACTATATCATGAATTTCTCTTATCTGTTCAAAGGTAAATATTGCGGTTATATTGAGTTTAATTTTTTCATTTACTAATTTTTCGATAAGTTTAGCTGTTGATTTTCCATTTGTAAAAGTTATAGGAATTTTAACAAAAACATTTTTTCCTAATTCATTTAAAGTTTTTGCTTGTTGAAAGCAACTTTCTTCATCATCTGCAAAAACCTCGATGGAAACTGGTAAATTTTTTGTTTCCTTCAAAATCATCTTAGAAAATTTAATGTAATCTTTTGCACCTAACTTTTTAAATAAAGAAGGATTGAAAGTATATCCATCAACATCTTGTAGGTCCTTAATTTGATCCAGTGAAGGCCCATCTAAAAAAAGTTTAATTCTTTTATTTTTAATCATATTAATTTTTTTTAATTAGTTGATCTAAACAAACGCAAATACAATGTAGCATCGACATATGGCATTCTTGAATTACAGAAGTTTCATTACTTTTTACTAAAATTGAAATATCGGAAATTTTGTTTAATATTCCACCAGTTTTTCCAACAAAAGAAATTACTTTCATATTTTTTTTTTTGCCTCTTCTGCAGCATAAACTAAGTTCATAGATGCATTTGATTTTTCATCCCCTCCACCAGTCGAGAGAAGAAATAGAATATCTCCTGTTTCACCTAAAGCAATAACTTGTCTTTTAAAGTATGTGTCAAATCCAAAATCATTAGCCCAAGCAGTTATTGCAGAAGGTAAACTTGATAATGAGATTGCTGAAAATGCATCTCTACTCCTATCATTAAATGTGCAGGTTAACTCTCCAACAAAATGGTCTGAGTCTGCAGAAGAACCTCCGTTGCCGGCGACTAATATTTTTTTTTTATGTTTTTGGCAAGCTGCAATAGCTTGAACAATTTTTTCTATTTCATTACTAAAATCAGGTAAAATTTTTAAAGCTTCTGAAGTTTTATTAAAATAATTATTAATAATGCTTTTCATATAAATCTCAATCTACACTATTTTATTAATTTTCAAGTGTCATTTTTTAATAATTTTAACATTTTTTTATGTAAAACTAAGTTCCTTGAAACTAATATTTCTGGTGATTTAAAATCTAATTTGCCTTTGAAATTTGTAATCACTGCACCAGAATTTTTTAAAATTGGTATAAGTGGTAAAATATCAAAAGTTTTGACGTTTAAATCAATTATAGTATCGATTTTTCCCTCAGCAAGTAAACAATAATTTAATGCATCAGCACCAGATAACTTCAAAATTCCTCTAAATTTTAATAATCTTTTAAAAAATTTTTTTTTTTTAAGAGGGTGTATAGAATTTAAAACTAAAGAATGTGTTTTAGAATTTATTTTTCTAGCAGAAATTTTTATTTTTTTTTTATTTTTTCCAACTTTGTATGTACTTTGTCCATCAGAATAGTAGTATTTTCCTAATTTTGGAAAATTTGCAAAACCAATTTTTGGTTTATTTTTAACATAGTATCCAATTAAGTTTGACCAAGTAGGTAATCCTAAAATTAGAGATTTAGTTCCATCAACTGGATCAACTATCCAATTAAAATTTTTAGTATCTTTTGTTTTTTTGTTTTCCTCAGAGGAAATTAAATGACTAGGGAATTTATCTTTTATTAATTTTGTTATTATTCTATCTATTTTCACATCAATACTAGTAACAGGGTCAACAGCATTTTTACTTTTTGATTTAAATGATAATTTAGCGTCTGCAAAATGATTGAATCTATCAATTTTAGGTCTAATTTTATTGATAATAAAATTAGTAATTGCTTTGTTTGATGTCATATAATATTTATATTGTTCAACTATTGAACGCTATCTACTTTTGAACTAAAATACAAGTCTTTTATGAAAAAAACACAATTCGGTATAATGCAAGGCAGAATATTTCCTGAAAGTTATAAAGATTATAACAAGTTTCCCAAACTGTGGAAGAAAGAGTTTTTTGCAACTAAAAAAATTGGTTATAACTATTTAGAATTAATTTATGACGAAGATATGTCTAAAAAAAATCCAATACATAATCTTGATCATAAGATTATCTTAACAACAATTAAAAAATCTAAACTTAAAGCTTACTCAATGGTTTTAAATTTTTTTGCAAAGAATAATTTATTTTCAAATATAAATAAATTTATCGACAATCTAAAAATTTTAGTAGAATTTGCAAAAAAAATTAATGTTAAAGTTATTGTAATACCTATAATAGAGGAAAGTTCTTCAAATTTAAAAGAATTAAATAGTTTGTTAAAAAAATTACACAAAAATTTTAAAAATGAAAAAATAGTGTTTTCTTTTGAATTAGACTCAAAAATTAATGTTAAAAATAAAAAGAAAATTTTTTCTAAATATCTACCAAGATTTGGGATTTGTTATGACACAGGTAATTCATTAAATGATTTTAAAGACTTTAACTATGAAATAAATTATTTAAAAAATGAGATAAATCATCTTCACCTCAAAGACAAAAAACGCGTTGGAAATAAATTTGTAAATACATATCTTGGAGACGGCTTACTTGATTTTAAAAAACTTAGAGAACTATTGGAAAAAATTAAATATAAACATAAAGTGACATTAGAATGTTTTTACGGTAATAATGGTTTAAGATCAGGAAAAAAAAATATAAACTACGCTTTCACTAAATTATTATAAATATGAAAAATCTTATAAAACTTAAATCAGGAAGAAACATTGGTGCTGATAGCTCAGCTTACATTATTGCTGAAATTGGAATTAACCACAATGGAAGCAAAGAAATTGCAAAAAAATTAATCTTGGAGTCAGCTAAAGCTGGAGTTGATGCAGTGAAATTTCAAAAGAGAGATGCTTCTTCAATTATGATAAAAAAAAATATTAACAACAACCCTATCGGTTATTTGAGTAAAAATGAAAATGATATTTCAACTGAACAACCAAAATATGGTTCTTGGTCTTACCCTGACTTAAGAGTGGAATTATCTGATGATGACTATATTGAACTACAAAAATTTTCTTCTGAAAACGGTGTCGATTTTTTTGCTAGCCCCTGGGATGAAAAAAGTTTAGATTTTTTATTAAAAATAAATGTACCTATTATAAAAATTCCTAGTGTTGAAATTAAAAATCTTTCCTTTCTTGAAAAATGCTCTAATGCGAAAATACCAATAATTTTAAGTACCGGCACAGCAACTCAAGAAGATGTTGATATAGCTTTAAAAATATTAAGTAAAAATAATGATAAAATTATTTTGTTACAATGTACATCAGCTTATCCGAGTAAATTAGATGAAATAGATTTAAATGTAATAAGTACTTTTAAAAAAAAATATTCTTGTCCGATTGGTTTTTCAGGGCATGAACCAGGAATAAACATACCTATTGGTGCGGTAGCAATGGGTGCAAAACTTGTAGAAAAGCATGTTACATTAAATAAAAAAATGAATGGAACTGATCACTTAGCTTCTATTGATATGAAAGAGCTAGAACAAATGGTTGCAGGAATTAGGCAGGTGGAAAAAGCATTAGGAGGGTATGATAAAAAAAATTATAAAAGTGAAGATGTATTAGTTTCAATACTAGGAAAATCATTAGTAGCAAATAAAGCTCTAAAAAATGGTCATATAATAACAAAAGATGATTTAACCACAAAGGGCCCTCCATCAGGAATTAGAGCAGATAAGTTTTTCGAAGTAATAGGCAAAAAAATAATTACAGATAAAGAAGAAGACGAAATTATTTTTCCAGGTGATATCAAATAACTTAAAAGCAAAAAAAACTCTTCCGTCGTGCGTAATTATGGCAGGAGGAGTTGGTAGAAGACTCGGCAATATTACAAAATCCACACCTAAACCTGCAATAAAAATAAATAAAGTTCCTTATATTATTTATTTACTTAATTGGTTAAAAAAAAATGGATTTAAAAAATTTTATTTTTTACTATCTTTTAAAAAAGATAAACTCGAAAAAATAATAATTGAATATTTTAAAAAAAATAAAAATTTAAAATTCAAAATTTTGTCGGAAAAAAGAAGATGTGGAACATATAGCGCTTTAGTTGAACATATCAAAGAATTAGAAGATAGTTTTTTTTATACAAATGCTGATGAAATAGGTAAGTTTAATATTAAAAATATGTATCAAAATTTTTTAAAATCTAAAACTGATATAATGAGTTGTGTAATAAAGACTCGTAACGGCAACTTTAATTTAGATAAAAAAAATGAAATTATTAGATTAGGTGGAATTAAAAAGTTTAAAGATTGTGGCTATAAATTTATTTCAAAAAAAGTTTTTAAAAAAAAATTTAAAAAATACAAAAAGGTGGAAGATTTTTTATATCAAAAATATATAAAGAAAAACAATATTAGCTATTATAAATTAAATAATTTGCCACTAAGAATTGATACTGCTAATGACATCAGGAGAGCAAAATTGAAACTTAAGAAATGAACAGGAAAATTGTCATAATCACTGGAGCTGGTCAGGGCATTGGTAGATATATTGCTGAAAATTTAGATAAAAAGTTTGATCTTTTATTAATTTCAAAATCTAAAAACTGTATAAATGTGTCAAAAAAAATTAACAAAAATTTTAGATTTAAGAAATCAAAAGCTTTAAGATTTGACCTAAACGATAACAAAAAATTAGAAAAATATTTTAATAAATTTAAAATAAGTTTTTACAAAGAAATTAATATCATTTTATGTGCTGCTAAAGTGGATAGAAAAAAAACTAGTTTTAATAATTACTACGATTGGATTGATACTTTCAAAACAAATTTTTTTTCTAATATCAGTTTTATAAATCTTGCCATTAAAAAAATTAATAAAAAAAAACTTAAGAAAATAATGATATTTTCAGGCGGAGGTGCAGCCAGTTCTTTTGAGGAGTTCCCTATTTATTCAGCCACCAAAACTGCTCTTGTCCGAACTGTTGAAAATTATGCACTAAAATTTAGGAGGGAAAATTTTAATATATTTGCAATAGCTCCAGGAGCTGTAGAGACTAAAATGTTAAAAAAAGTGAAAAAATTAGCTAAAGTTGAAAGCAACTCATCGTTAAATCAAGTTTTTAACTTTATAAATTTTTGTTTAAAAAATAAGACTAATTTTTTTAATGGTAAATTAATTCATATTAGAGACAACATCGCTAAAATAAAAAAAAATAATGATATAAACTATTTAAAATTGAGAAGAGTAGAATGAATATTTTATTTATTGGTGCTGGTTATATGGGTATGGAGAGATTAAAATCTCTCTATAATTTAAAAAAAATACACAAAATTAAAAAATTATATTTTTATGATCCAGGAATTAAGAGCTTTAAATTCAAAACATTTAAAGTAGAAAAAATAAAAAAATTTTCAGAGAAAATTTTAGCGTTAAAAGAAATAAACTTATGTATTATTTCAACACCACATAATCTTCTTAAAAAATTTTCTTTAATTTGTTTAAAAACTAGAAATCCAATTATTCTTATTTTAGAAAAACCTTTCGGTATTAATTTTAAGGAATCAACAGAGATTGTAAAAAAAATTAAAAAAAAACAAAAAGTTTTTATTGCACTTAATTACAGGTTTTTTAGTGGAATAAAAAAAATGCTTAATGACATCAAGTCAAGAAAATTTGGTAAAATACATTCTATAGAAATTAATTTTGGACACGGTCATGATCCTAAAATACTTTCCTCATGGAAATTAAAAAAGAAATATGCTGGAGGAGGTGTGATATTAGATCCTGGCATACATGTAATTAATTTACTCCAATTAATAACTAATAATAAGCTAAAAATTAAATATGTGTTTAAAAAAAATAATTTTTGGAAAACAGATGTTGAAGATAATGCTTTAATAATACTAACCTCAAAAAAAATACCTCTTATGTCAATTAATCTCTCTACAACAAAATGGAGAAGCACTTTTGAAATTATTGGAAACGGAAGCAAAGGTTACTGGAGATTGACAGGACGTGGTAGAAGTTATGGCCCACAGAAGTATATAACTGGAAAACGATGGGGTTGGTTAAGAGGAAAAAGACAAAAAGATACAGAAAAAATTCTTTCGGTCTCTAATGAAAAATTTATTTTCCAAAATGAATTGCATGAAATTTTGAATGCAATTAAAAAAAATAATTTTAAAAAAATTTGCACACATAAAGAAGGCATGGCCACAATGAAACTTATCGATAAGATTTATGAGTCGTAAAGTTGCTTTAATTCTTTCTTTAATGCCTATGAGTCCTGTCAAATCAGGAATGCAAAATACAATTTTTTTTTTACATAAATATCTCCGAGAAAATAAAGTAATTTGTAAATTTTCAAGTTTTGAAAATTCTAATAGAATAGATCCAGTTATTAATTTAAAATTTAACAAAAAAGATTATAAAATCATTGAAAAAGCAATTTCACTAAACAAACCTGATTATATTTTCGTAAATACTTCAAAGTTGCTCTATTTATACAAAGACCTTTTACTAAAAATAAATAGGAAGTTTAAAATTATCTTAGTTGGACACGACTTATATTTTTTTAGAAAAAGATATTTTAAAAAAATAAATGTTATTGATAAAACACCATTAATAAATAAAGAAGAAATTAAAGTTATAAAAGAAAGTGATTTTATAATTGATGTTTCACATGAAGAAAAAAAATATCTACTATCGAAAAAAATTAATAACAAAAAAATTATTTTTACAAATACACCTGTGAGAGTTAAAAAAATATTAAAATTTAATAAAAAATTTGATTTTGTCTATTTGGGAAGCAGCTGGCGACAAAATATTTTATCACTTAATTACTTGTATAAAAATTTGATTTTAAAACTTCCTCATTTAAAATTTCTAGTTTTAGGAATGAAAAAAATTGACGGATATGAAAATAATGTATTTTTTAAACCTTTTAAAAGAAACTATTTGATAAATTGTAGTTATGGTTTAGCATTCGTTAAGTTTGGTAGCGGCAGAAATGTAAAGATATTCGATATGATGGCTTCAGGAATTCCTGTGGTAACAAATAAAAGATTAGACGCTTATGGTTTAAGAAAAAATTCTCACTATGTTTTTACAAAAAATATTAGTGACTGCTTAATTAAAATATCAAAAATATCTAACAACAAAAACTTAAGAAAAAAAATTTCTAAAAATTGTTTTCTTTGGTCTTTACAAAACTCAAATTATTTAAGAGCTTTTGAAAAGTTAAAAAATATAGTATAAAAATTTTTTTCAGTGCATAAATCAAGCCAATTG
>TARA_B100001057_G_scaffold198759_3_pt1 | contig 42412 bp, 47 predicted proteins | sample TARA_B100001057 | Tara Oceans TARA_B100001057 (sample SAMEA2621839) | marine metagenome | biome: marine biome (ENVO:00000447); feature: surface water layer (ENVO:00002042); material: "saline water (ENVO:00002010), including plankton (ENVO:xxxxxxxx)" | depth 5 m | reverse complement strand
AAAAAAAAACCAAGATTTCTTATTTTTATTATAAAGCATTTATGCTTAGAAAAATTATAAAGCCAAAAAATCGATTTTTTTCAGTCACAAATATAAAAATATAAGAGAGAAAATAAAGAAATATCAATAGTTATATAATGAAGTTATATCCATTAGTGTATAGGTCAGCATGTGCAACATGTGGCGCATTAGCAGTATTGCCGATAGATATTGTTCATACTCGCATTGTAACAAATAAAACAGTTATGGTTAAACCAAGTGAGTTAGGATTAATATTTGCAATGTGTAATATGTTTGCTTTGCAAAACACAGTATATGAAAATTTGCAATTTATAACAAATAATGGTATTAGAGGAAGTATTGCATCTTTATCAATATCACCATTGGTGTTATTTATAAAAATAAAAAAAATGTATTCAAGGTTGAATATATATCCATTATATAGAAATTTTATATTTTGGACTTTATTAAGAGAGACAATTTATTATAGCCTTTTATATACAATATATAATTTTAATAATGGTATTTATAAGTTATTCGCTCCATTCATTGCTAATACAATAGCTTATCCGTTCAAAATAATAATGCTGAAAAAATCATATCCCATGTTAAATATTAATTATACAATTATAAAGAAAGGTATATTTTTTGAATTACTAGAATCATCTATAGGTGATTCTATCGCATTTTATCTAATCTATAAGAAAATTAAATAAAAAAGAAAATTAGTAACTATTTAATGGTTGCGCATATGGATTAGTTTTGAATGCAGATAATATATCAGGGTTTATTCTCTCCATATTTTGCTCGTTAGATAATTTATTAAATGTATTTACGGTTCCAAAGTTATCCAATGATGGAATTTGAGCGCTTATTGTATTAGGACTGGCATGCATTTTATCAGGAACTGGTGGTCTACTATTCACTCTGTCATTATCACTTCTATTAACATTACAATTTATAGTATTATTAAACATATCCATGCCACCTGGATTAGGTCTACTTTCTGACATCTTAGAAACATTATTGCGTTGCTGAGACCAAGCATAACGATTCATTTCAGACGATTGTCCCTGTATATTTCCAAAAGTTGATGAGTCGCCAATGTTTCTCTCTTGTTCCTTAACCTGTACATCAGTTGAAATATAGGCACCAGTAGAATTAGGAATATGTGAAACATTTAAATGATTTAAACCTATGCGGTCACCTGTTGTATCTCTAATAGTGGTTTTTACTGGATTATCAGGATTTGTAAAAGGGAGATTTGGTACAAGAGAACGTACATTACCAGTTATATTAGCATTACCAATTACATTATTTTTTCTAGTAGGTCTTAAAACATCAATTACAGGTGCTAATATAGCTCTAAAAGTTCCATTTATACCACCAGCACTAATAGTATCTGGTTGACAATTATTATTACGATTATTTTCAACTAAGTCAAATGAACCTGCTCTATTTTGCAAATCGTCTGCGCTGCCTCTACCTTCCGCTCCTGCGGGATTAAATGAATTACCAGGTAACTGCTGTTTGGTTGTAGGTTCATAGTTACCTCTATAGTAATTTTGCTTATTTTCATTTCCACTTCCCTTTACACCATAATACTCATTTGTTGTATTAGCGCGGTTATTTTCATTTAAAGTAAAATTATCTCTTGCTCTAGGACCTTCTATATTAGTAGTAGTAAACCATCTGTCCGGTCCTAATTCGTAATCTGTATTTGGTCTATTCTTTTCAACATTCCCAATTTTTCCAATATTATTAATTTTACTTTCCGCAGGTCCCTCATGGCCTTTTAGAGAGAATGTCTCTTTGGGATTTGTCTTTGTGCGTAACTCATCTACACCTACTGGTTTCCATGCATTTCTCTCCATCATTCCTGAATTAAATCCATCTGAGCCTTCACTTGTAAAACCAAGTCCTAAACCTGGTGCTACTTTTTCCTGCTCCCAAGGTAATACATTATTAATACTAGAGCTAGGCATTTGCCTAGAATGAAAAAAATCGCTCTGATTTGGCATACCAAAAACATGCTCACTATTTTCTTCTGGCTTGAATAGGGGCGCCTGCTCTACACGTTTAATTCTTTCAGTACCTAAACCACTTCTACTCTCTAAAAGAATTTGATTATTGGAATCAACAGATTGGCCAGTTTTGTTTCCACGGAAAAAGGGAACCATATTATTATGATTGAATTTTTTGGTGTTTAAAGATTCGCCAGTTAGACTATTAAAATTTTGCTCCTTGGGATTAGAAACTAACCGTGATTGATTTTTATCACTGTCAAATATCTTGTCGGTACTTTGATTTGGATTAAAATACTGTTTTACATAATTTTTATTCTTTACCTCAATTGGTTGTAAATTAGGAAAATTATCATTAATTACATTTGTATTTGGTAATTCTGAAATATTTGATTGAAATGACCTCTTATTCATATTTGAAAAGTTTTCTCTCATGCATTCTTTTTCGTTGTCATTTTCATCCTCAGATTCTTTTTTATTAGATAAAATATAAAATGTTCCTAGTGCTATTAAAGGTAATGCTAATTGAGCCATTTATATATAAACGATAATATTATTTTATAATTTATCTTAATTAACAATTATTCGTATTAAAATTATCTATCTCTAAAATTCTAGAACTGACATTGTTAGAGAAATTCTTCTCGAAATTATCTTGCGGATTATTATGTAAATAGTTCCATCTGTTTGTTTCTAAATCTCTAAGTGTCCACGCAGGGTTAGTCATTCTAGGTTGATCCGTTACAGCATTCGTATTTGTTGGAAAATTTATATTTTTTAATTTATCATTAAATGGTTCACTATTCCCATTTCGACCATTATTAGGAACAACATTATCTCTGCATAGATTTCTATTCAATCCAATTAATGAACTATTAATATCAGCCATATTATGAGATATATTAGCACCAAAACCCTGTAAACGTATATGAGGATCTAATATAAATTCAGGCTTATTACCATTACCAGGGACATTTGTCATATATTTTAAATTTTTAAAATCTTCTTCTAAATTTTTATCAATCCTATCTCTATCAGATGATATTCTAGTAAATGCCATTTATATATTATCTGTATTATAATTTATTATTAAATAATAATAAATAATAATAAATAATAATAAATAAACAACTGTTTGTGAATTATCTAAATATAAAAGGTCTCTGACAATCATCAGGTTTAACACTCCTGCCAGTTACTAATTTTGGTTTTTCAAAAAAACTAGTTTTGGGCAAATGCTTTATTTTAGCAACTGTAGGTTCTCTAGGATTTACTAAATTATTAGCATCAATTCCTAACAGAGCGGATTCTATATCAACCGGGTTACACGATAATACATTTGATGGAACTCGACCATGATTATATAATTCTGGAAATGCCGGATTATATGCGTGCCCATTTGGCGCATTTAAAAAAAGTAAATTATCTCTTATGTTTTGAAGACCTCTCTGTTCTAAAGAATAATTACCTTGTGAGTTTATATCTCTTGTACTGGCCATTTTATACTATAGTATTATAATATTTTAATTATCTCTCTATATAAATTTGAATAACTCTCCATACTCTTATCTTGTAAAACATTTATCAATATTTTGTGAAATATGAAAAGTGTATCATATCTAAAGTAAAGCATAAAACTTGCTAAATCGTCGTCGTAAATTTTCTTATTATTTATTAATTTTTTTATTACTTCTTTATCTTTTATTTTATTATATAATTTTTCCACCTTTTCATTTATAATAGTATCATCATATTCATCTAATTCAAATATCTGTAAAAATTGAATTTTATACATCATAAATGATTCAGTGTAATCCTTAATTAAATGATATGTACATAAAAAATTTATATTTATAATATCACTCATTTTAATTATAAATATATTAATTTATTTATATACTAATTTTTTTTTTCATCTAAATCTCTAAATATTAGTCTTGATGATTGTCCACCTCTTACCCAATCAGGATATGCAGCACCTTCTACTAGGTTAGCTGGGTTAGTAATAGTTGCTTCAATTGTTGGTAGTAATGGAACATATTTAAAATTATCATGTGTAAGCTCACTATTAGGGTCGGAAGTTTTTCTACTACTATTTAAAATAGGATTGTTAAATTGATTGCTAGTATTAACATCAAAAACACCACGTCCCAAATAAGGAGTAGTTGTAAATAGTCTCTGATGATTTACTGCGCGTGTACTTTCTTTATCCATTTTTGAGAAGTTTAATCTAGAATTATCGTCTATGTAACTACCATCAATTCCACCTTTTGTGCTACCTTGGATAAGAATATTTGGTTGACTATTTGCTAAATTAAGCGCCTCATTAAATGAATTATGGGCTGAAAAGTTTTCGAGGAGGTAGTTAGCAGCTCTAGAATTTTGTATATTTTTATTGGTTTTATCGCATTCATCTGTACCAATTCTTGTTATACTATTGAAAAAATTACTAATAATTTCAGTCATCTATATTATTATTAAATATTAAATATTTTTAAGATATTTAATATTTCTAAGATATTTAATATTTCTAAGATATTTAATATTTCTAAGATATTTAATAGTTTGTATAATTGTAGGCACCAGAACTATTTCTTTCTAATGCTAATGGGTGTCCTTCTTTTCCAGAAATCATGTCACCATAGCAAAATTCTTGGAATGATTTTTGGTCATTAGGTATTATAGTATTTGGATTTGCGGTGAATCTTTGCATACTTCTATCAAAATCCAGTTCTGCGCCTAAATCACCAAATAATTTTTTTTTGATATTCTTATTTTCCTTTTTATCTTTGGTATTAGTGTTAAATTGTTCACATACAAAATCTTGAACATTATTATTAATTTCTTGTTCAACTACCGGATTAAATGTAGGTGCCGCAGGTTTTCTCTCTGGGTTATAAAATACTTCCGGTATTAAAACATTCATTAATGGATTTTCTTTTGTAGATTTACTAAAATTATTCCTATTCATCTCAAATACGGCTGGATTAGCTAATAGTGAAGTATTTTGTAAATTATTAAATCCTTCTTTACTATTATTTATATTTCTATGACTCTGTATTGTATATAATATTAAAATACTGATAATAGCTGTTAACCCTACAATAAATATTTTACTAGATAAACTAATCATATATCCTAATATAGTAAGTAAAATTACTAAACGTGTCATAGCATTTAATCTTTCTTCGAAATTCATATCGGGGGTTGGCCAAAGTTCACCAAGTTTTTTGGAATTGAATAATATTGAAGGATTATTGAACCAAATTGTCGTATTATTATTCATTTTTTATATATATATTGAATTTATTTTTTATTTTTTATTTAATTCTTTTTTTTATTACGTTTTTTCTTTTTTCTATTTGTAGATGGTCTTTCACTTTTTTCTACTTTTTCACCTGTAGAAAATATCATTTTCTCTAGTCCCTCAATATTCAGATCTAAACCTAACGACTTTAATAATTCTTTCTGTTTCTCTATATCAACTTCCGGTTCTTCACTAGTTGCTTCTTCCTGTTTACTATCTAACTTACTTTTCATTCTCTCTTTCATTCTCGCCATTTTAAGATTTTTCTCCATCTGTTTATTGAAAGCGTTCATATCGACTTTTCCTCCACCAGCACCAGCACCTCCTACTCCAGGTATGCCCATCTTTTTAAATATACTTTCAATGTTTCCCATACCAGGCATATCTTTCATATTTTTAACTAGTTCACTTGCTTCATTAATAAGCTCTGATTCCTTTATTTCACCACTCTTTATTTTACTATCTAATTTAGAACCAACATTTTTAACCAAATCCATTAATTTCGCTGGATTTTTAAATAATTTTTTAAATACATCATTTACATTTTCGGCATCTTCAACATCCAAATCCAAATTTAAGTCTTTCGTTGTTTCTTCTGCTATCTCTTTGGCTAATGAACCTATCTTACCATTCATCATCTTATTAATATGTTCATTTAGTTCTTCCGCATTTGGTAAGTTCTTTGTAAAATCATTATTATCTTCATTTTCCATATTATCGGAGGTCGGCTGTGAATCCTCATTTTTTTTAAATAAATCTTCTATCTCATTTATTGTATCTTGCAGTTTTTCTTTAAATTCATCTTGATTTATAGCTTCAAATAATTTAGATGTTTCCCCAAACGCATCTTTATTCGTATCATTGTCAGTGACTATTGAAAAAAGTATTAGTTTTAAATATTTCCAAATAGTAGATTTTGTATTATCCGATATTTCATCTGTAAATATCTTCGAAAAATCTACTTTTGGGAGTAGCTCTACTGGAGTGTCAAACATTTTTTCATTCTCATATAAAATATCAAAAAAATGTTTTGGATATGTCTCTTTGCAATATGCTTCTAGTGCCTCACTCTCGTCATTCTCTATTATTCTTGATTTTATATCTAATATCTCGTTAAAATCAGCGAAAGTATTTGATAAATCATCAACAAATTCTCGTATTATTTTTTTAAAATTATTAGAATCCATAATAAATATTGATAACTTTATTTATTTAATATATTTTATATAGTAAAAATATATTTTATTTAGTAAAAATATATTTATACAGAATGGTACATTTTGCAAAGTTTACTAAGATTTTGCATATATTTAATAGTTTTTTGTATATTATCATCGCCCATTAACTTTATAGGCGCTCTTAGCGTCTCTATTTTTGATAATATTTCTTTTGAACTACTACTATCTTTTAATGCAGATTCGTAATTTTCATTTATGAAAAAATCTATGTTACCAGATTCAATCTCGTTTAAATATTTTTCATTAATGTAATTGTTCCATATATTTATAATTAATTTAGGATTCATTTTGCGAATTCCAGACAATGACGTATAAGCTAAATTTATCTCTTTATCATCTGGGAAAATTTTAACAATATCATTAAAAAATTCAATTAAATGATTGTTAAATGCCTGCAAAATTTGTGACTTTTCCATTATATTTAACTTATAATTTTTCTTTAAATTATCTTACGCTTTTATTATTCTTTATTGTCTATTATTAAGCATTTGTTGTCTCTCTTGTTGAATTTCATCAAGCGAAACTTCACCTATTTTATTTGGTGTATAATCTTCGTTTGGAGTTTCAATGGAGTCTTTATATTCTAATGTTGCATTATTTCTAATTTGTCTTAATCCCCCATCACCTTTGGCAGATAAAGATTCACTGGTTTGATCCAAAAAACTATAACAATCTGAAAATACTCCAGAATTATTTACATCACCTAAGAAAAATGCTTCGGGTTCTTGTGTTTTTATTTTTTTTTCATTAGAAATTGTTAGTTTTAAATGATTTAAAATATCATCCCCTAAAAGTACCTGTCCACCTCTATTTAAAAGTAATAGTGCTGGTACTTTAGTAATATTAGGTGGTAATACTACTTCTTTTTGATTATTTAATATTATGTATGTTGCACCATCCGATTTTTTTATTCTTTTATCTATGCAGATGAAATGTATTTTATTTTTTATATCTTCTTTTCCTAATATTTGTAATATTTTACCAGAATTTTGACAAAAATTACTATAGTATAATACTAAACTCATTGTATATTTTTTTTATTTTCATCTTTAAGTTTTAACTTAAAAGAAAATATTAACTTTATTGAAAAAATAAAAAATAAAAAATAAAAAAAAATAAAAAAATTGATTTAATAAATATTTATCTAAAAGTATCATAATGACAACACTAGTTTTAGACAAGAATGAACAGGATGGTATTTTGACATTTACTATTTCAAATATTAATGTTAGTTATGCTAATGCTATGCGGCGTGTAATCTTAGCAGATATACCAACAGTAGTATTTGAAACATTACCACATGAAAAAAATAATTCTACATTTTATGTCAATACTTCAAAACTAAATAATGAAATTTTAAAACAGCGTTTATCATGCATTCCAATTCATATAGATGATTTAGATATGCCACTAGATGATTATATCTTAGATGTGGATGTAAAAAATACCACAGATAGTATTATTTATGTTACAACTAAAGATTTCAAAATCAAAAATTTGAAAACTGGTAAATATTTAAATGATGACTTAGTAAATACTATATTCCCACCTAATAGCATCACTAACCAATATATTGATTTTTGCCGTCTTAATAAAAAAATCTCTGAAACTATTCTAGGTGAACATATTAAATTTACTTGTAAATTCAGTATTTCTACTGCAAGCGAAAATGCATCTTTTAATGTTGTATCTACCGGTACCTATAAAAACACTCCAAATATCAATGAAATCCAAGAGCAAGAGATTCTAAAAAGAGAGGAACTTAAAGAAAAATTTAAAGACGATGAAGACCGTATTGAGTTTCATCTTCAAGATTGGCGTAAATTAGATGCAAAGCGTATTGTATTAGATAATAGTTTTGATTTTAAAGTAGAGAGCATTGGTGTGTTTAAAAATATTGATATTGTTAAAAAATCTATCAATATTATTATTAAGAGACTGAAAAATATTGAGGCTAACTACGTAAATGATACAAATCTTATTGAAAAATCTAATTCTACTATTGAGAATTCATTCGACATTAAACTCGAAAGCGAAGATTTTACAATTGGAAAAATTCTGGAATATACATTGTATGATAATTACTTTCAGAAAGAAGAAGTTTTAACCTTTTGCGGATTCAAAAAAGACCATCCTCATACACCGGGTTCTACGATTAGGATTGCATTTAATCAAGAAACTACGAAAGAACTTGTAGTACAATATTTAGTAAACGCTGCTAACACAGCTATTGAATTTTACGTAAAACTACTTGAACAATTCTAAAAATTTTAGATGACTGATTCAACATCTTTATCTTTATTACTTGTCAAATCCCTTAAATGATAATTAATAGAATACATTAATCTAGCTGGTTCCAGTTCTCTTACATAGTTAATAACTGTTGGTAAATTAATATACTTACCATCACATTTATTAGCTAAATAATATTGATGTAAACTAAACATATGATTTCTAAATTGATGTGGATACTCTTTTAATGGTTTTACTTTTTTAATGTAACACTCTACGTAATTAGAAAATAGTGATTCAGTAAACAAATGGAGATTCTTTGTGTAAAAATTAAATTCTTCTTCATGTTTTGGATAAAATCTTAAATACTCCTTGATTTTCTTATCCTTATTAAGACAGAGAAATTGATATTGTAATTTGCAATTATTTCCTCTAAGCTGTTTAGCATATTCGTAATTAGGATTTCGCAGCTTTATTCTGTCGCCATTCATATGTTTAATAACAATTCCCATGCAAAAAGTATGAGTATTCATAGAACAATAATTTTTAATTAATTCTTCGTAGCTCTGAAAATAATGACCAAATGGTAGTCTAACTTGACTAGGTAAAGATAAATTATTGTATTCACTTTTAGGTATTTCTGTTACTTCAAATTTATCATTATTAATTTGATATACAGCTACTAAGTATAAAGATTTTTCTATAATTGGAATGACAATATTATTGTCTGGATGTTGCATAACAAATGAATAACAATAATTTTTGTCAAAATTTTGAACATTTACTCCTAAGTGTTCGCATACATCTTTGAAAAGTTCACTAAATAATGGTTGATTTTTGAAAAATTTAATATTACCACCAACACTAGATTTCGTTGATATCTCCCATTTACTAATACTCGAATCATAAAATAAATTAATCATTGTCCCTTCAATAAACTCCTCCGCGATGCATTCGTTCTCTTTATAGTAATTCATAAACATATCTTTATCAAGACTTTTAGGGGGCGAGAATGCTATGATTTTATTTTCGTCAAGTATAATAGAGCGACATAGACCGTAAGTGTCATATGACTTCACAGTTAAATTTTCTTTTTTATACTTCACAATATCATATTTTTTATTATTAAAGTACCACAATTTTTTTGTAATATTAGTATCATTAGTAAAATCGATTGTTTTTAAAAATGAAAGGTCGTATTTCTTACAGTACAACATTACTATAATATAATTATTATCTTTAATTTCATTTCGTTAATGATAATAATTTCTAGTGTAAATATAAGATAATGACAGACATATCTGAAATTAGTAAAAATATGATAAATTTACAATTAGGAGATATAATACAACTAAATTCAAATACTGATAGTGAAATTGATAATAAAAAATTTTATATTAAATATATTGACGAATCTCTAATCGTTCTAATTAATATTGATAGTCAATCAATTATTAATCTAGAATTAATTGATAATAATTTTGTAAATAGAAACATAGATAATATTGAATTACTAAGTAGAGATGAAACCCCCAGTTATGCTATACAAAATAATTTGATACCAGGAAATTGGATAAATATTTATTTCACCGGCGATGAACCATTTGTTTTAACCGGTGAAATTACTAATTTAGAAGAAGATATGATTGAAATTAAATTATTAGATGAAAATGTAATATATCTGGATTTTGAGTTTAAGGGATTACCAAAAGGTATACCTATTGAAAAAATACAAATAAGAAGTAGGCCATCAGATAAGCTACTAAAAGAAAAATCTACTGTTACTACTGTTGAAGATAAAGATAAAGAACCAGAAGACCAAGATGTGGCTGAAGAAGTAGAAGAGAGTGATTTATCTCAACTTAAAGAAATATTAATAGATGCTGACCAAATTACATTTGGTTTAGAGTTAGAAGAAATTACACAAGAAGTGGATGTCGATGAAAATTTGATGCGATTTAGTATTGAAAAACAGACTAATGATATACTAGATGAATTATTATCAGATATTCCTAATGCTAAAAGGAATTCCAAAGTAATGAATGATATACATAAATTAATAGAACGATTTGTGCAACTTAGAAATAAATATTCATTATTTGAGGATAATGGTAATATAGCAATGCCTGAATATATTAAAAACGACGATAAACCAATTATAAAAGAGATATTGAAGATGGATAGAAATTTTTATTGGCTTTTACCTGTATCTGAATATAAAAAAAACATATATGATTTGAATGCATCGACAATAGATGGTTTTGATATAGATGATATTAATAGTTTATCATATAGCGAAACACTTATTGAAGAGGAGAAATTAATAGATGAATATCTTAGTAATAAATTTTCTAGTGATGAAAATAAGTATAAATTTTTATTTAAGAATTTAAATGGTTTCTATACACCATTTATAGAACCAAATTATCCAGATAAGAATGTGAAAATACAAAAAGTAAATAATAACATTATGAGTATTACCAACAATTTAAGTGAATTTAATTCATCTGTATCAGATAAAGACGAGGGCATGCTTTCCAAGAAACAGTATTTAATTAATACATATGTAAAAAGTTTTACTGAGAATGAAACGATAATGAATGCTGATAAAATTTTTATTAAATCATTTATAACTTTGCCAAAGAAGATTTTATCTTACTCTAGAATACGTTTGCCAAAAACAAATATTTTAGATAAGTTAGAATTAAACAATATTAATTTTTTCTTTTATAAGTTACTCAATAGTAAAACGAATCTTAAGTCTGTATTCGTTAATAACATGGAAAAAGATAATAATGAGAGATATGTTAATTCTCAAGAAATAATTACTAATTTTGAACCAGATACAAATGAAGAACAGGAACAGCAACAGGAAACACCAGACAAATATGAAAAATACCTAGACAGTTTCTTACCTACGAATAGTGAAGTTTTGGATATATTGAAAGACACTATACAGAGTCCCTTATCTATTATCAAAGTATTGAAAGCATTGGAAATATTTGAAATCTATCCAGAAAATCTGAATTATGATAGTTATTTGCAGATTAATAATTTTGTAAGTGAAAATATAGAAAAATATAAAATTCAACTTATATCAGACCTCAAAAAATACAGTTCTTCCAGTAAAAAATCCGCGAAAAAATATGTTACTTCCATAATTGAAATATTATCAAATAATTCTTCTCTGGAAACTATTGTTCTAGATAAATATAATATAGATAATTCATCGTCTACATCCGAAATTTTAAACAAAATTAATAATATTGACTATGGCAAACTATATAATATTGTATTAGTTAAAATTGATTATGACCTGCAAACTAAAAAATTAGTTGACACTTTTGTTACCAAATATGAACGACAAGTTGAAAAAAATGAAAAGCTTAGTAGCGAACTCCAGGATGGTAGATGTGGTTCATTAGTAAAAAAATATACAAGTATAGATGATTTAGAAAAGGATAATGGTAAAGAAATAACTAATCTCGATTATGGCGAAAATACAGATGAAAGAATGGTTAATAATGGTGATTATGCAGTGTTAATTGTAAATGATAGAGCGGATTACTTTAGACGAGATGACAATATGTGGATAAAAGATAGTGATATTAGAGATAAATTTGATGGGTTAGAAGTTACACCAACCACATTTTGCAGTATGCAGGAAAACTGCTTTAATAAAGACGATGATTGTGTAGATAAAGTCGAAATTAAAAAGACAATTAATGAGAGGACCATAAATGAAATATATGATGAATTTAAGAATACATATGGGGACCAGGAAGATTTGCTCAGAGAGAAGATAGAAGAATTACTACTAAAAAGCATTGAAAATATTGATTTATTGAAAAGGTCAAAACAAAGTGAAATATATAAATATAACAATCTGAAGGAATTAATAGGTGAAAGTATAATTACGGAATTAGATAATGAAGCTATTATTTCCTCTCCATATGAGAGATTACGAGATATTATATTAGGACAAAATGATTTTGTGAAAAAGCAGAATGATATTCAAAAATTTGTTATGTATTTTACAAGAAAACCACAAGCAAATGAAAATGAATATTGGTTGTATTGTAATGAAACAAATAGCAAATTATTACCACTTTTTATATATACACTTGCCAATACATTTTTGCAGAATGGCGATTATATGTATCAAGTAGATTTAATATGCACAAAACAGGGAACTATAAGTGATGATGGCGATAGTTGGGTAGACAAACATAGTGGATACTTTATAAAGAATATAGAATATGATAGCGAAGAGGGTTATACCACAGAGGGATTTAAACTAAAAACAAGGGAAGTTCTGGAAGCCGACCTAGGCGATGCAATGCTAGAAAATGAAAAAATGAAGGATGAAAAATATACTGATAGAGAGAAAATAATAGTTCAAAATGTAACAAATGCGATGGCTAACTTTATGGGTATTAATATAACCAATGAAAAAGAGTTCATAATGCAAAATGTTATAAAAGAATATAATTCAAGAATAACTACTGAACGTGACTATAAAACACTGCAAGAAAAGACTCTGCAAAAAGGGAAAAAACCACTACCTAGTTACTCCGACGCAAAAGATTCTATTTTAATAATAATAACCTTAGCATTTATGTTGATAGCTATACAAACAAGTATTCCTTCTATCAGAACAAGAAAAACCTTTCCAGGATGCATAAAGTCATTTAAAGGGTTTCCACTAGAAGGCGATGACAAGTCTGGTTTAACTTATTTATGCTGTGTTGCTAATAAAATCAAAAGTGGTGTAGAACCATGGAAATCTATAAAAAGTATAAATCAATCTGGGCTAGTAAAAAGAGTGGAAAGTATTTTAAACGAATTGATGAAGAATGCTGTAGTTATAGAGAGAATAAGTGAAAAGCGTCAAAATATGAATACGGAGAAACGGGATGAGATATTGGTAGAAATGGAGGAGGATACATTATTTGGATTTTATCCACCATTAAAAGAGTATACAATAACAAAATTTGCAAATATAAGTGACACATTTAAAAGTAGTCTTTTAGAAAATATAAGAACTGGAGGGTATTTCCAGAATGAACAAATATTAGTTCTTAAATCAAAAATGATTATGCTTGGCTTAATAATACAAGAAAAAATACAGAAAATAGTAAAAGATGAAAATCCATTGATAAAGAAAAATAATGGCGAAGCATTTTTGGAAAATGCTTGTTGCGATAGTAAATCTGTTGTAACAGTAAATTACTTTACAGATATAGATAAAACCATTATTAATGATAATAATAGTGTCAAAGATTTATCAGAAATGCTTGTTTATATTAAGAAGTTATCGAAAGCGTCAACTTTGTTTGACCCCAGAAATACGAAATTCAAGTATCCTGTTTTATCACCAACATTTTCACAAGATATTATATATAAAGCTTTTGTGGTTTTTTGCAATGATAAAATTCTTAACTTTGATGAGCAAATACGAAATATTTGCTCCGAAAATGGTGAATTACTAGAAAGCAGTGATTCTATTGAAGAACAAATTGAAACACTAAAGGAAAATGGTATAAATTATAGTGATGATTTATTTCAAAAGTTGCTAACATTAGTAAATCTTAAAAATAGTGTGAATCTAAATTTATTTAATGCAAAAAGTACAAAGATAGAGGTTATGCGCGAGCTTCTTGAAAAAATAAAAGATAATGATAGCAAATCTATCGATAAATCGGTTATAAATAGTTTCTTTAACCTATTTGATGCATTTTCATTAACTAGTGATGTCTTAGGTGATGATGCTAGAGAATTAAGAAATATGATAGCTATGAAAAATGAGAGTACTCTTAACTATATAACTAATTATTTAAAAGTTAATGTAAAATTATCGAAAAGTAAATTTCAAAAATTAAAAGATTGTCTCTCTACTATAAATGAATTTGAATCTAGCGATAGAGAGTATAATATATCAAGTGATGATGAAACTGAATATAAATCTACTTTTTTCATGCAGAATATAGTTTACGATTTAATTAAAGTTTTTCCAAATATTATTTCAAATGGCGTTAACTATACAAATATAAAAATTCCCGCGCATTGGAAACTATCAGATAGACATGAATTAGATGTTAAAGAGATTGTAAATAAATATTATTTACGGCTAAGACAGTTTTATGGAGATAGTGAATTTAACGAATTGTTTGAAGTATTTCAGGATAAATCATCATATATCTTAGATATGATTTACAGTTTACCATTTTTCTCTCAAATCAATGATAAAGAATCCACTATTTTTGATAAAAGAATGATTTCACTATTTAATAAATACTTATTTTTAAAGACAATTGAAATATGCATCGATATAGGTGAAGGAGCTTACAGTATAGATAGAGATAAAGATGATAAATTAAGTAGTGATTTCCAAATAATTTCATCGGCTAAATTATCAGAATACTTAGTTACAGTTATAAATATGTTTTGCGATAGTAAAAAAATAATTAATAATACGTATGAAAGTATTATGAATAAGATATTGATAAGCAAAGAGAAGGAAAAAGATAATATAACTGAGTATTTTCAGGAATTAACTGATGATGATAGAAATATTGAAAATATTTTCAAAACTCACAAATTAGGTAAATGGAGCAAAGGTTTACAGAAAGGATTAACACAATATGATGTTGATACATATGATGAAGAGAGAGAAAATCTAGAAAAGCAGGCTATCAAAGATTTGAAATTAGGAAAAAATATGGCGGTTACAGATATGAATAGAGAGATATATTCATTAGAATTAGATGAATCAGCTATGATAAACGATAGAATTGAAGAGGAGGTCGATGATTTACTAGATTATGAAGATGATAATTTTGTCGATGAAGAATATGGGGAAGATTATTATAATAATGATGGATACTAATATACTATATTATAAAGTTTTGAACTCATTTTTAAACTCATTTAAAATATATTTATTTATATTATAAATATATATTATGAATTATATTAAAAAAATATTTATTTTTACTTTATTTTTAAATTTTACTAATGTGAATGCAGTTGATGAAAAATTTCATGTATGCGGGTCTTATTGCGGTCCCAATTGGTGTAATAATATGTGGTTGTCTGAAGATGATTGTGACACTTCTGTAGAGCCTGAATATCACAATTTAACTGGATATTCTTGTGCCGATGTTTGTTGTAAACACCATGATAATTGTTGTGGTAAAAATATAGATAATAAAAAATTTTGTAATAAAAAAATAGTGGAGTGTTTAAAGAAGTGCGACCCTTTAAGTTTAACTTGTACACTGGATTATATACCAATACCAAAAGATACTATTGAAATTGCAATGGATATTATTGAAGATTGGTGTTGTGGAAGTCCGTGTTAAAATTAAAATTTGTTGCTATATTAAATTTACTTGCAGTAGAAGCAGGTTCTTTTAGGTCGGTGTAATATCAATATTTTCAATAATCAATGATTGAAATAATCTTTTATGGTCTTCATAAAACCAATCTCCAAACATTGATAATATAGATAGCTTATTATGATTTGTTAATGATAATTTTTTTTTAATATTATCTTTCTTAATATTCATGTAATCACCTTCATATTCTACTATAGAAACTTGGTATATTTCATTATTTAAATCATTACAACTTACTATGACTGCTGGATATTTTGAAAATTCTATCTCAATAAAATCATCATTATGATAAATCATTATTTTTGATTAATTTTAAAGGTAAAAAAATATTTAATATTTTTATATTTTTATATTTTAAATATTTTTATATTTTATATATACAATGTTAACAAATAATATCAATATTTCTATATTAGTCTTTTTAACAATATTTATAATTTTTCTTTACATAAAACCAAATTTTATCTATAACAAAAATGGTTTATTAAGAAATTTTGGAATTGGAAAAAGAAATTCAACTGTTTTACCATTATGGTTAATGGTAATTTTACTAGCAATTATATCTTATATTTTAGTATTAAATTATTCGAATCTAGAGTAAACACGACGGTCAGGTGCTTTTTCTTCACCTTGATTTTCTAGTTCATTCTCTTCATCAAAATCTTTCTGTCTTTCTCGTAATGCTTGTACAGATGTAGAACATGAGGTTTGAATTATAAAATTATAGGATGTAGTTAAAGTTAGTAAACCAACAAGTAAAAACCATATAAATTCGGAAATAGTAGTTTTCATGTATATGAAATTTAGTAAATCATTTTTATCATTGGCTGTAACACTATCGTTTAATAGTCCACCACTCTTAAATGAATTCCACATACTTTCAAAATTAGTAATTCCTATTTCATTTATTAGTAGACTTTTATCACTGTATATTTTCGCCAGTGCTTTACTAAGTTCTTTATTACCAGTTTTATCTTCAGGTTTGAATATGTTAACTAAAGTATCATTTAATCCAGCCAATTTAGTAATACCATATCCAATAGTATTTGAAAAAGGTATTAGCCATCCGGGAAATACACTTAGAATAATAGTTAATAGACCGAATATTATAGTCCATGGTAGTAATGTAACAATTACAGCAGTAGACCATTGAGACGAGCCGCATAGTGATTTAGTTAATTGAAGATTACTAAAAAGTTGAGATATAATAACTAAACCAAGATAACAGTAAAGCAGTACAGAGATAAAAGTGGCACCTATTTTTTTACTGAGTAATATATATTTAGTAACAAAGTATGATATTGTTAAAGTAAGAAATATAAGAATTGAAAAAGTAGGGTTTGGTGGGTTTGCCATTATACTAAGTTGTTATAAATTTTTTCAGTAAATAATTTTAATTAATTATACTATTATAATATTATAGTATTATGGAGAGCACTCGACCTAATTTAACTGAAATAGATACTAGATACTATTTAAATAATTCATTAAAAAAAGTTAGAACGTTTAAAGATAAATATATAGCAATTGCTTGTAATATCTTATTGTTTTTATTATTTTTAATTATATTTGGGGGCCTATTGTACTATAAATATAAAGGAAAGTTAACACCGGAAGAGATAAAAAAGAAGGATGAAGAGAGAAAAAATTATATATTTACGAAAATGCAGCACTATTCTATGAATAAATTAAAAGAAAAACAGGAATTAATAACTGATTTACCGATTTTATGAAATTTAAAATAGATAAATATATATATTATGGATACATCTACTAAAAAAGAACCGAAATTTCAAGAGACATTTGACCAATATTATAAATTAAAAAACAAATATGATAAAACAATTGAAAAAGAAGTTGCAAAAATTTCCACACAAAATATAAGTGGTAGAGAGAAAGGGGAGAAATTCAAATCCTTAAAAAAAAAATGTGTAAATTGCGGTAGAGCGGGCGGAACTATTTTTTCACAAAAAGATACCTTTTTAGTTGCAAAATGTGGAAATTTAGAGCAACCATGTAATTTAGATATAAAATTAGAAAGAAATGTAAATCAAACCATAAATAGTAAAATGTCCAATTTATCTAATAGAATAATTAGTGAAAAACAAAAAGCGATTAACTTAAAATTAGATTATCTTTTTAATTTTAAAGATAGAGAAGATACTACAAAAACATATGAAACTCTCAAAAAAGACGTTATTACAACTATTAATCAATTGAAAAATGTAGATGAAAAATATAATACTATTGTAAATAATAATTCGAAAGGAGTAGCACTTAAAGATAAAGAAAAACAATTATTTAACTATATTAAGGATTTAAAAAGTTTAATAAGTAGTTATGAAGAAAGTGGAGATGTTAATTACATAGATAATTCAATTGAAATATATAATAATATGATAAAACCCTTGGCTAGAGAAATACAGAATCTTAAATATGAAGTTAATTATGTTTATTTCGATGAACGCGAGGGCGTATATTGTTTAGTACAGGAAAATATTAAACCATCTAATTTAGAAACTGTTAAACAGGATACGCGCAATAAAGTAATTACATTCAAAAAATAATATATATTAGTATAGTATATATTGATATGTTAAATAAGTTTATTAATTTTAAAATATTTATTGTAAGCTTAGCGATAGGATTATTAATGGTTTACTTGATTCATCCCAAATCAACAGTAATATACGTATATCCAACACCAGATAATTTTGATAAGTTAAAGTTTAAGGATAGTGCTAATAATTGTTATAAATTTACGGCGAATAGAGTGGAGTGTCCAAAAGATAAAACTATGATTAAAAGTATTCCAGTTCAAAATTAAATTATTTTATAATATATATTATGGATTTAGATTATAAAAGAATTGTCAATAGTGAACGTGGTAAAATAATATTTTCAATCATATTAGGTCTAGGGCTAGCTACGCTTTTCAGGGAATCATGTAAAAATAGTAATTGTATGGTTTTTAAGATGGCTAAAATAGGTGAAGTAAAAGGGCAAATTTTTGAGTTTGATGATAGTTGTTATAAATTTGAGGAAAAATCTATAAGTTGTAAAAGTGCTAATCAGCAGACATTACTCTGAAATTCGTTTATTGAAAATTTATTTAATGATTTAAAATATATAATATGAGTTTAGGAAGTACATCTATTGATGAATTACCATTAGCTAATGAAAATAATAATGCTCCTCCAGTTCAGAATAATAAAAGTGACCCAATTGGTAATGTTGAAAATGTAAAGATGCAAAGTTACGGTGAACAATTGAATAAAGAGAGAAAGAACAGTGTAAATATGCAACAAATGGATTATACTAGTGAAATATCAAGTGTATTGAAAGATACAATTGATAGTGGTGCTTCAGTAACAGCGTTACCGTCTAGAGATATCCCTCAAGCTACTCTACCTATACAAAATGACGCTGAAGTTAAACAAAATTATATCAAGAAGAATGATGATGATTATATTGGAAATATGATAACACGTGAAGATATAATAAGGAAAAATAAAATGAAGGAAAACAAAAAAGATAATTTTGAGTATATTTACGAGCAGATACAGATACCTTTACTAATTGGTGTAATATACTTTTTATTTCAGTTGCCGGCAACTAGAAAGAATTTATTTTATTTTATTCCAGCACTTTTCAATAAAGATGGCAATCCTAATTTATACGGTTATCTTTTTAATAGTTTTGTTTTTGCATTACTATTTTTAGGGATACAAAAAATCATAGATTATTTACATTGATTTTGTATATAATTAAGTTTAAATTTTTTCTATTGGTACCTTTTTTTGCGAGCAGTATTGTGCTACTACTTTATCATTATTGTAATCGTTTATATAAAATATATTTTTTATTCCTGCTGCTAATAACAATTTTGTACAATTCAAACACGGATAATGTGTAACATATGCATCGCATTCATCACAAGAAACACCCCTTTTAGCGCAGTCAATTATAGTATTTTGTTCTGCATGAATTGTGGCTAATTCGTGTCCATTTACTATTAGTGATTCATGTGGACATCCTGGTAAAAATCCATTGTAACCTTGCGAAATAATTCGATTTTCCCTAGTTAAGAGACAACCGACATTTAGTCTTTCACAAGGTGAACGCGTTGCAGTTATTTCTACAATTTTTTTGAAATATTCTAACCATGAAGGTCTGTGTGGTTTAGTTTTGGTAGTGGTAGTCATATATATTAGTAGTAAATAATATTTATATTAATAGTAAAAATATAAATATTAAAATGAGATGCTAATATTAGATAAAATGACATTTATTAGTTTTGTGGTTCCAAATAATAAATATATACCAATTTCTTTAAATTCACAAAGACATAGAACATCATTAATTAAAAATGAGGATTTTCTAACAGGAATTGAAATAGGAATTCCATTGAATATTTTTTCAAATATTTTTACAAACCTTCATTATGGATATGATGTAACAAACTGGGAGGTAGTATTTATGCAGTTTGTATTAGGATTTTACACTTATGGAAAAGATAGATATTATGATGCTTTAGAATATAAAAAGAATCCATACAATACATCAAAAGTAGAATTATATGAGAATATCTATAATTCTAAAGAAGTATATATATCTGCTATTTATTCTTCTTATTTATTGTTTTCAATTTGGGTTTTAATGAATGATAATATCCTTCTTCCATATATATTATTACTTTACTTAAATGGTGAGTATAAGTTATATAAAAAATATTTAGGTGTTTTTAAACCGGCTTATATTGGTTTTATGTGGACGATGTCGTCGGTTATATTACCCTGTATTGTAAATGATAATAGTTATGATATATTTAAATATCCGGCAGATTATTTGCCTTGTTTTTTAATACTTTTTGCAACTAGTAGTTTCGCTGACAATAAAGATATTAGTGATGATATTATAAATAACGTTGAAACTATTCCTGTAAAATATGGTATAGAAAAATCGAATTTTATAAATATGTTTGCTTTAATAGTTTCAAGTATTTTATTAGTAGAAAATCCTAATTTTGAAAATAGAATTTTAGTTAACTCACTAGTTGAAGTGCAGAATTTTGTAACTATGGGTTTATTATATAATAGCACATTCAATAATTAGCATACTTATGCTATTTAGAATAATTAGCATAATCAATATAAAATATAATATATAATGATTATTAATGATTATCAATGGTTTAATGAAATTAGATAGAACGCTAATAGTTGCGAGAAAATTGAATAACCCAGTTATGTTGGTTCCAATATCTCCTCCAGATTTATATCTAGTGTCATCTATTTTACTTGAAACATTTTCAACTATTTGTCTCAAAAATGTAGAAAAAGGAGTGATTTGGTACCTACCAAGTTATATTGGCTATGGTATATCATTTTATATTTTTCCTAAGGCATTTACCAAATATTCGTTAACTAAGGCATACGCAATATGGTGTGGTTCTGGTATAATTTTAACAACATTTGCTGATATAATTCTCTATAATCAGCTTTTAAACTTTAGAAAAATACTTGGTATTATTAGTGTAATATTTGGTATTTTTGTTATTAAAATCTGAAATCTGAAATCTAAAACTTTTACATTTAATAGAAAAGAAGTTTAAAAGCATATTAACTTATTATATTATTATTGTAATGCTAGCGGGTACTCTTGCTATGTCAACAGCTTTTATGCCATCTGTAAAACCTAGTGTTAAGAATTTTAACTATGTTGGTGATATTAAACCAACAGGTTTTTTTGACCCACTTGGTATTTCCACAGAGAAAAACAGTAAATATCTTCGTGAGTTTGAACTTCAGCATGGTCGTGTTGCAATGGTTGCGTCAGTGCTTATCCCTCTATTTGAGATGATGAAGCCAGGAACACTTGGTATTAATTATCTTTCCCAGATGGACTTTAATGGTCAGCTACCATTTTGGTATGTTATGGCTCTTGCAGAATTCTATAGAATGAGAACCGGTTGGGAGAATCCATTTTCGAAAAACGGAAGCGCCTTTACTCTCAAGGATGATTTCCAGCCAGGAAATTATCTTAATGTAAATAAAGATAAAGTGCCTGACCGTAGATATAATGCTGAACTGAGCAATGGTCGTCTTGCAATGCTTGCTGCTGCTCATATGGTTGCGAGTGAAGTAGTTACAGGCAATCCTCTATTCTAATTTGATAGTGTTATACTATAGTTTAAATCGAAGTATAAATATAATATAATAAGTATATAAATAAATATATATGAAAATAACAAAACATATCTCATTTTATTATATTGAAAAAAGGAAATCTTATGTAAATAAAATAATATGTGAAACTAATAAATATAAATTTACAACAGATTTATATATTCATACAAATAGTATAACACTTAAAACAGAAGATTTAAATGAATATACAAATGGTAGTATAAATATAATTTATCATGATTTATCTAATATAAATCCATTTTATTTGACATGGAAATGTAGAAACTTATTAAAAGAACAAGCTAATGATTATGATATTTATATATATATAGAAGATGATATATTAATACCATTTGATGCTATTTTGTATTGGTTAAAATATAGTAAAAATTTAATTATAAATAATTATAATTTAGGATTTCTAAGAATTGAAACTAATGATAATGAAGAATATGTAACTGATCTGCCTGGACAAAAATTATATTCTACTATAAATTTAGATAATATTGATTATTGTATTAATAATGTAAATCCATATTGTGCAATGTGGATATATAGTAAAGAAGAATTTAATACATTTGTTAATAGCAAATATTATGATATTAATACAATTTATGGATATGGAATAAGAGAAAAAAGTGCGATTGGGTTACACGGAATTAGCAATTACTGGTATAAAGGTACATTAATTCCTTTAATTAATAATAAATTAAATAGCAATTGTAAAATATACCATTTACCGAACAACTATGTAACAGACATTACAAATAATTTTGCTACTATTAAGTTTGACAATGCTTACGAATCATCTTAATCTTCTATTTTCACACATAAATATAAATATTAATATAAATATAAATATAAATATATGAAAAATAATATTTTCTATATATTTATTCTTGTGTGTTTTCTAAGTAGATTATCATTAGCTTTCTTAGCTAAATATTTAGGAAAATATCTGGCTGTATTCACAGGTGTCATTGGTATAGGATTTTTCTACAATTATTTTAATCATATGGATGGGGATAAAGGGCATTTTGGTAGAGTAGTTTGGTGGAATGATTATAGATTGATACATGGATTTAATTATTTGTTGTTTTCACTATTGGCATTAATAGGGAATGAAAACTCTTGGTTTGTATTATTATTTGATGCTATTTTAGGATTAATCTTTTTTTTGCGTAATCATTATTTGTCTAGTAAGTAAAGATTTTCAGTAGTTTTAATATTATTGTTACTATAGTAGCTTATTTTATTACATAAATATGCTAGTGGTTGTTTTACGTTATCATATATTCTCTCTATGAAATCTATATGGTCCCCCATTTTTTCAGTATTTTTTTTTATGTCAATATTTAAAATACTTATTATATTATCCATTTTAAGAAAAAGAGCGTCGATTTTATTATTTAAAGTGTTAATATCATTTTTAATTATATTTAATTCTTTATTTACATTTGTATAATTAAGTGGATTAATATTATTCATCTATGCAGAAAGTATAATTATAAAATAAAAAAAATATAGTAATTTAATATAAATAAAATGTTTTTTTTTATTTTTATAAATTTTTTAGTTTCTTTCTTAAGTGATATAGTTTTAAATGATTTATCAAATAAGAAAATTATAGATACAGGTTTTCCAATAATATATTCATTGAAAGATTATTTTGAAGAGAAATCAATTATAATTTCAGGTATTTATGCTGGATTAACTATAGCAATTAGTTTAATATTTGTTATGTTTATAAGTAATCTAATTTTGGGTTTTAATGAACCAAAGAATAATTATGAACTTGCTAAATTCTTGGTTTTATCTTTTATTATAGGCTATTTTATAGATATATTAATTGAACGTCTTGATATATTTGGTAAACCTTTACACCCATATTATAAAGTTGCTGGTTCGGGATTTTGGGGTTCAGTGGCATTCATATTTTCCATTATAATTAGTTTTTATGTAAAATATATATTTTGCGAATTATTAAAACAAAAATTGATATGTTAATCTTAAAAGAAACATTAACAATAATAATTATAATAATTATAATAATAATACATGTTATACCAAAATCAATACAACGCAGTAAAATGTTGTGAAGAAAATAATTTTGCTAATGGTGTTATACATCATGCAACTGGTACAGGCAAATCAATAACCGGTATTAGCATAATAAAAAAATACCTAGAAAAATCTATAGAAAAAAATGTTTATTGGATTTGTGAACATAAATTTATTATTGATACCATATTTACTAATAATAAATTTAATGAGGAATTTGCTATTATTAAAGAAACTCATGATATTTTTAATTTTTCGAAAGATAAAAATAAGTATTGGACTGATTTAATTAATAATAGTAAAAAACACGTATTTGTAATTATAAATAGAGCTTATTTGGTAACAAATAAAAAATATGAAAAAATAGAAAAGAACATAGATTTGATAATACATGATGAATGTCATTCTATACAGAATGAAACCACAAGACTATTTTATGAATATTTAAATAGTAATCATACATTTAGAGCAATTGGATTATCAGCTACACCTAGTTTAAATTATTTCCCATTTAAAGATGTAATACATAGTTACACGCTTTATCAGGCATTTTTAGATAATAATATAGTAACACCTAAAATAGTATGGTTCAATAAAGATACTATGTTATCGTTTAGAGAAATAGCTATAGAGGTAAAGAGTTTAATTCAAGATTTATTGTACAAAAAGATTGTAGTCTGGTGTGGATTAATAGATGTCTGTATTGACTTGTATAATATGTGGAAGGAATATTATCCGGAATACACAATATGTATTGATACAAGTAAGAATATAGAAACGGAAAATAATTATGAGAAATTTAAAAATTTGAGAGAGAAGGGGTTTCTCTTTTGTGCAGCTAAACATCGTGAAGGAAGTGATATAAAGAATTTGGATGGTTGTATATTTTTAGATAAAGTAAGCAAGCGAACACCAAAGACATTTATGCAGTGTGTTGGTAGAGTTTTAAGAAAAGAAGAAAACAAGAAATATGGACTAATTGTAGATGTTAAAGCCAAAAATGCCTATGAAATAGTTAAACGCTTATCACAGTATTTAAATAATTCTAATAATTTTCCATTTGATTATACTTGTAGCATAACCAATAATATAAAAACTAATGTATTAAAAATATTAAAAGAACAACCCAAAACGTCTTTATCTGAAAACGACGCAAACCACGAAAAAGACGAAAAAGACGAAATAAAGCAAAAATTTAAGCGACCAATACCACAAAGTAAAGAGTATTTGGAAAGATTAGATTTTGAATTAAATCTATTTATAGAAAAAGATTTATTAAAATATTTGTATTTTGCTATCGAAATTTTAGAATTAACACAAGATATCCCACATGTTACAAGAGGTTCGTGTGGTAGTTCTTTGACATGCTATTTACTTGGTATAACAAAGGTTGACCCAATAAAATATAACATTAAATTTGAACGATTTTTAAATAGATATAGAAACAATTTACCTGATATAGATTTTGATTTTCCACATATATTACGTGATGATATATTTTATAGATTAGAGAAAAAATGGCCTGGTAAGATAGCTAGAATTAGTAATCATGTACATTTTCATGAAAAATCGGCGAAACGCGCGGTTTTAAAAGAGATGGGACATAATAATTTTATAGGTAAATATGAAATTAATGATGTGATAAAAGAGTTAGATAGTGAAAAGAGGAAAGAGTTTGAGAACAGAGTAAAAAAACTGGAAAATACATTTAGACTTTATAGTCTACATTGTGGTGGTATAGTATTTTATCCAGAGGGTGTTCCAGATTATTTAAAACTAGTTGAAAAATCTAGTAAAGTTATTAATCAGATAACACTGAATAAATATGATATAGCAGATGATAAGAAATTTAAAATAGATATTTTGTCAAGCAGAGGCATAAGTCAGTTAATGGATGTAAATACTGAATTAGCATTCAAAGATTTTAGTGATATTGTTTTAGATGAAAAGGTAATGCAAATATTTCAGAAAGGTGAGAATATAGGTATAACATTAGCTGAATCACCCTTAATTAGAAAAGCTATGGTAAAAAAACAACCTAAAAATATAGAGGACCTCGCAATCGTATTATCTATAATTAGACCGGCAGCCAAAGATGCCAAAGATGCCAAAGATGCCAATATGGAATCTATGGATAGTTTAATATTTGATGATGATGCAATAGATTTAATCTCTAAATATAGTGGTGTTGATTTAGAGACAGCTGATTATTATCGTCGTAATTTTATTAAAAACAACGATGCAGTAATAGAGGAAATGTATAGCAATTGTAGTTCAAAAAATCGCATATTGTTAGCAGAAAAGATAGAAAATTTGCATGGGTATAGTTTTTGCAAAGCACACGCGTTTTCATATGCAGAACTAATTTATAAATTGGCTTATATAAAATATTATAATCCTAGGCGGTTTTGGATATCGACATTAAAGAATAATGATAGCAGCTATAAAAAATGGGTTCATATTTATGAGGCAAGTATATATAATGTTAACTATTTTGATAAAGATAAGGATACGTCAGTATATAGTGCTAATAAATTGAAAAATATAGAAGAAATAGAAAACGACGAATTTTTCGAAAAGTTTGGAGTCTGGAATATTACTAAATCTAGTTTATTTTATCCAGGATGTTATGGATATTTGAAAAATAATAATTATTATTTTAAAGGATTAATCGCACAGAGTAAATTAGTTGGAAATACTATGATATATTTTATTGGTGTAGGTACAAAAAAATATATCGAAATAGTTATTAAAAAATTCTATTTTATGAAAGATACATCTAAAAAAAAAGGTATTTATGGTGCAGGTACTTTAGCCGATGATTCTACTATTATAATAAATGCTAGGTATTTTAAATACTTCTAAATTAATAAATCAATCAAGGATTGCTAGTAAACCGCCTATTACAGCTAAGTTTGCCAAGAACTGACCTATTTGATTACTATCAGTAATAGGATGATATAGCACTGATGCTAGTATTGTAAATATTATTAACGCAATTGCTGAATAAGTTTTTAAATAATGTAAATCATTAAACATAGTGCCAATTAACAGTCCTAATGGTGCTACTATCTCTAATATAATAACTAATACTATTACTATTTTAAAAAAGATTTGAGGTACATGTAAAAAATTTAAATTAATTTTACCAGATAAACCTTTAGCTAAAGGATTGATATTGTTTATCTTACCAATACCGGCATATAAAAACATAAGTCCTAAAAATAAAGATTCAATTAATTCTCTAGTTAGCATTCTTATAATATTTTACAGATAAAAATTTTTTTCCCTATTTTATTTGCAGAATATATTCAGACAAATTATCCATGCAATTACTAGCTAAAAATAGTAGATTTACTTTTTCATGAAGAATTTGTGAATGTATAAAAAGCATAATAAAATATCTTATCATAGCTTGTAAGAAATAATTATATGCTTCCTCTAATTTTTCTCTCTTCAAAATATTATTAGCTAAAAAGTTAATTATTGTAAAAATAATAGTAGATTCCTCAATAGATAAATTATTAGAATCATTAAGTATATCATTAACTAAATTACTATTAAATGAAATAGTATTTTTTAATTCTTTTATTTTTTTAAAATTATATTCTGGTTTAAATTTATTTTGCAGTGGAATAGCAATTTCATTATTTTTTGTTAATAACGAAATGCTAGTTTTTTTTTTATTATTTGTCATGCTTGCTAAATTAGCAGGCGCAGATTTAATTCTTTTCATTTATATATATATATAGTAATAGGTTATTTATCTTAAATTTATTTCAAATATTTTTTTTTCAATTTTAACTCTGAAAAAATAAAAATTGAACAATAGAGAGAAAAGTAAAGCTTAACAACAATAAACAAAAAAAGATTTAATAGATTAATATATAATATCAAAAAATATGGACCTTTCATCATTAGCCGAACAATTAAATGTCATTGAATTAGACCAATTTGGTTTAAATAGAATTTTGTTAAATCTAATATTACAGATGTTTTTAAAAAATAATATAGATGACCCAAATGATATAATGAATTGCATAGCTGAATATTTAGAACAACCAATAAATTCAACTATTGTATTGAACATTGCTAGTAATTTAAATATAATGTATGTAAATAACAATTGGGTATGGATACAATAATTAAAATTCTATACATATTTCCTTTTCTAGAAAATTATAGTCTCTAGATAAAATGATTTTAGAAATTTGATTATGATATTTTTTCATTACAATATCTGAGCGATTATAATTACCAACACTAATCCTTATATAATGCATAAAATTATTCCATGGATAGTCAATAATATCACAATGACCAAATTCTTGTATTTCAGTTTTGATAATTTTATTATTTTTTAAATTTAGGTTGCTTTCTCTAATAGAGAGAAATGGTATAAATGGAAAAAAAGGCGGCACAATTGACCACTTATAAGATTTTTCAGCATTTATAATTATTACTTTTTCCAAAAAATTTATATCTTTATATTTGAAGGTTGGAGTTTGAACAGGATCTAAAAGAATTAGTCGATTCACATTCCTATTACATGAATTTATTGCTGTAACACACCCAGACGAATGACCAATGAGATTTATTTTATTGTATTTGCTTGCCAAATAATTTATTTCACTATCATAATTGCTTCCTATATCAAGTTTGTAAATATCAAATTTATTTTCAAGTGTAGAGAGAAATGAAGAATATAAGTGTTTTGGCATAAAATTACTACCTCCCGTAAAAAATATTAAACACGGCTTTTTTATAACGGCAATTAAAGTTATCAATAAATTAAACATATAATTATTTATCTAATTATAAATTTAAATACTTTTTCATCTTTGAACAATAAAATGTCGAGTTTATAATTTTACAAACATTTATCTACTAGGTCATAGTAAAATTGTAACATATGTGCACCTGCATTGTCACCATACTGTGCTAATCTAATAGAGAATAATACTATATCTTTTTTAATATTATCAGGTAAAGTATGCAAATTTAGAATGTATGTAATAAATTCATTATTAGCATGTAATACTTTGTGACCGATTGTATCAACATGAGGTAATAATGAGGATGTTTGTTCAACTATAAACCTCCCTAAATCTTTATCTTCGTTAATTGGAATCTGAAGTATTTTATCTAAATTATCTAATTTCATATTGCAAGTAGCACTTCTAGATTGTATATTACTAGCGGCTATTGTTTTTACATTAAATGAAGACACAGGGGATAATAAACTACTTAAAACAAACAAATTAAATACAAACCATTGCATTTTAAATTATAACTATAAAATAACTTTTAATTGTTGTTTATAATAAAGTACTTTTTAAACGCTGCATCTATTACTTTTTGGATTTATTCCAACCCCAGTAGCTGGTGGCATTCTTCTACTAATATTATTGACAGTACATTTTTCAACATCTCTGGATATTTGACTAACTTTCAATCCATCTAGTCCAAATCTATTTATAGCACTTGAAGTATTACATCTTCTTCTCGCAATATATTGCCGACTAGATAGTCCTGTTTCTGTAGTAGGTGAATAATGTATAACTTTATTGCAATCTTGTTTATCAGCATTACAAACAGAATTTAACGATATATCACAAAATAATTTATAAGTAACATTATTTGAGTTATTACATTGTTCTTGCCTATTATCAAACCTATGTTTAGCGTAGTTTGAATACAGAGAAATATTTTTCTTATCATTTGTAGATGTTGGTTTGTTATTAAAATCAATAGCTATATTTTGCTCATATGTTTTTACTCTACTTTGTAGGTAACCCTTAGTGCTTGAACTACTATTTTCAAGAATAGTTGAAACATTTCTAATTCTTCTAGTTCTACATCTACTACTAGTTATTTCAGAAGACTCATTCTTTGCTATATATTGTGATATGCATTTAGAATTTTTGGAATTTGTATATTGATTTAGTTCTTGTTCTTTACCTTCTTCAGTCTGGCTCTGTATTAAAGTACGGCAACCATTTTTAATTATGATATCTGAGGTAATACCTCTATCGTTATTGTTGAGCAATTGCACTATGTTACTACCTCCTGGTCTTTCTAGAGTACTTATTGTAATCCTTGAATTTGTAGCATATGTTTGATTGGGTAATAATTGACGTCGCCAATGTTTAATAGGATTTGGTGATGCCTTAACATATATTCCCTTTTCATAGTTTAAATTTTCACCTATTCTACAAGCAGTTTTAGAAGCACTAGGTTTTCTACTTTTTACATATACTGTATTATAGAGTGTATTATAGTTAGTTAAATTTCCATTCGTGAGTGGTCTAGAGTTACTAGGAACTATACTTTTTCTATTAAATTCTAAATTTTTCCAAGTATTATAGCATAATAATTTACGATTATTTTCTGGTATTGTCATATTATTATTATTATATAACAATAAATAATTTTATAAATAATTATATATATGAAATTTAATATTTTAATTTTATTTGTATTTATATTATTTTTAGTAAATTATTTATATTTAAGTAACAATACTATACCTGAAAATTTAGAAATTATTGAAAACATGGAAAATGCTAATAATGATAAATTTCAAGAATATAATTTTGGAGGAGATACTAATCTACAAGCCATGAATTTAGCTATACAAAATTCTGGAAATATATCATTTTTAAATTCTAGAATTAAAAAATTACAAGGATTAGTCGACAGATTTACTACATTAGAAAATCAAGTTAAAATTAATAGTAAAGGTATAACTTCTTTAACTAAACAAATTAGTAACTTTTCTGGTTCATTACATTCTAATTAAATACAATTATTTATATATACATATATATAATTAATGGCTAATTTCTTTGAAAAAGCATCCAATAATTTAAGCGAATTACAAAATAGTTTATTAGGAGAACAATTCGACTACGCTGGTAATATTAGAAGTCCTCCGCAACTAGGTATGTCACCTGAAGGTGATAGAATTGGAAAAAATGTTAATGGGTTACAAAGTTATGTAAATCTTCTTTTTGAAGGTGGAGGAGATGCATCAAAAGTTGGTGGTGCAATGGGTAAACAATTTTTCTTAAAAACCGGCGCAAAATGTCAAGATAAAAAAACTGGAGAGCAAGTTACTCGTTCTATTTATATTAATAATATTCCTGTTGAAAATACTAAATTAACTGCTGGTTTCAATTTAATGTTTGGTGGAGCACAAGGATTAATTCCTGGTATCTTAAACAATGTTGAAAATATAAATCCAATGGCTATATTTGGCGCATTCATGGCAGGAACAAACCCAGATTGCATGGCGGTTACTTTGCCCGCAAGAGATTCGAGAGGTAGAGTATCGAGTGAAACCCAGTATATGACTGTTAGTGATGTTAAAAATCTTTCTCCATGTCTTTTTAAAAATAGAAGAAATCCAATCACCAATAAAGGTGCTGATTGTATAAGTGGATTTCAAAATATAAATGGAGAGAAAGATTATAGTGATAAGTTAGAATTACTTGAAAAATTGCTTAAAAAGGAAGATTCTACCTTATTGAACATAGAAAATATAATAGCTTACATATACTTAACATCTTTAATTATAGCAATATTTTATGTATGTAAAAAGTAAAAATAATAATTTATTTTTGTTTTGTTTTTGATTAGTTTACTTTAGTTTACTTTAATTATGAACTTTTACTATATTTCCTATCAAGTCAAGATTCGGAATATTTAGTGGTTTATCACTTATTATAACCATACCATATCCACAATTAAATGTGTTTAGCATATCTGTTCTTTTTAAATTAGATTCACGTTGTATCCATTTAAATATTTCAGGAAATTCCCAATCTTTTAATGTGAAGCTGTAATTATTTGGTAGTATTCTTTCTATATTATCCTTGAATCCTCCACCAGTTATATGTGATATGCCAACAATATTTTTATTATATTGTTTACATATATCAAGCACTTCCATGTAGATTTTTGTGGGTTTTAATAATTCTTTTATTAAACTAGTCTCTATATTATCATATTTTTCTAGTATTTTTCGAACTAGTGTATACCCATTTGAATGTATACCGGACGATTCTAGCCCATATATCAAACAATTTTCATTGATACATTCTGGTTTAGGTATTCTATATATAACTTCACCAGTAGCAAATCCAGCTAAGTCGAATTTATTTTTTAAATAAATACCTTTCATTTCAGCAGTTTCACCACCAATTAATTTACAGTCCGCAATCAAACAACCCATATTTATACTTTTTATAATTTTATTACATTTTTCTCTATCCATAGAGTCTATAGCTATATAATCCATAAAAAATAGAGGTACTACACCACCAGCTATTAAATCATTTACATTCATGGCAACTAAATCTATACCTATATCATCAATCATATTATACTCATTTGCTAATTCTAATTTAGTCCCGCAGCCATCACTTGATGCAGCCAATTTACTTCCTTTAAAAGGAAATTCAGCACAAAATCCACCTATTTTTGGGTTCATTTTCTTTAAATCTTCAACTAGTTTATTGCCTTCAGAGACATTAATATCATACTTAATATATTTAGATTTATCACTATAAATATTTATATAATCCAGAATTAATGTATTTTCTAATTCCTGAATTTGCTTTTTCAGTGAATCAAACGTTTCATTATCATCTAATATATATTGTTTTTGCAGTAATATTTTTCCACCATCTACATCTTCAGTAACCATATGCAAAGTACATCCAGATGAATATTCTTTATTTTTTATACATTTTTCATGTATAGTATTTCCCATTAATTTACTATAACGTGGCAGTAAACTTGGATGAATATTTATTGTATGGAATTCATCAAATAATATTTTTGGAACTATTTTTAGATATCCACATAATAAAACTAATTCAATATTATAGAGTCTTAGTATATTAACTATTTTATCATATGCTAACTCTTTATCATATGCTAACTCTTTATCATATTCAACATTTATATACATATATGGTATATTATAACTCTTGGCTTTTTCTATTACAGCTGCATTCTTATTGTTAGTTATTATTATTTTAACACAAGAAGTATTAGTTAATAATTTATCTATGCTAGTCCCATTACCGGATGCTAAAACCGCCACATTTATTTTAGATTTATCTTTAACTGCATTAATTAAATGATTATAACCTATATCTCTTCTATAAAAAATACCAGAGTAAGATATTTTATTTGTATTGTTGTATAACTTTTCTATAGCAGAATGATAATTTTCTTTTATTGCTACCATAGAAAATACTCTACCACCGTTTGTGTAATCGCAATTATTTATTGTTATAACATTCGATTTATATAAATATATATCACCATCTAGTTTTTCATTATAATTGATTCTTAGAAATTCATTAGAATTAGATTTGGGATAATCTTCATGTGATAATACAACGCAAATCGCCACTTCATTCTTCCATTTTAAATTTAAATCTTTACCATCAATACAGTCAATTAATATGTTTTTTAATGGATAGTCATATTCTAATAAATTTAATAGAACTTGTGCTTCAGGATCTCCAAACCTACAATTAAATTCTAGAACAAATATATTATCTATGGTTTTCATTAAACCAGCATATAAGATTCCATTGTATTCTATGTAATTTACTATCTTATCCAAATATTCTTGAACTTGTAGCAATTCACGTTCTGATAAGATATCTACAGGTGAAATAGCTCCCATGCCTCCTGTATTTAAACCTTTATCATTATCATTTTTTCTCTTATAATCTTGTGCTTGTGGCATTAAGAATGCCTTTTTTCCATTGCAAAATGCTAATAAAGATATTTCTGTTCCAAATAATTTATCTTCTATTAATATTTCCTCTTGTCCAAGATTTTTTAAACTTTTATAATTGCTTTCTAATTCTTCTTTATTCATTGGTAGAAATACGCCTTTTCCTTTAGCTAAACCACAATATTTTAAAACAGGTAGTTTATTGTTTTCATGTTCTATATTATCCATTAACAACGCGAAATCACTATTAGGAGTTAAAGTATAATAATTTGGTGTTGGTATATTAAGTGTATCCATAATTTTTTTAGCGAAGATTTTTGAACCTTCAAGTTGTGATTTAAATCTATTTGGGCCAAATATTTTTAAATCTGGAATGTGGCATTGTAAATAATCTACTATTCCTGAACATAGATATTCTTCGGTTGAAGGAATTACTAAACTTATTGTATTTACTATGCAAAAATCTAAAATCTTTCGAAAGTCATTGCCTTCCTGTATATATACTTTATCATCTAACTCTAATTCTAATTTTTCTTTTAAAACATTCTCTCTAGCACCACTTCCTAGAATCAAAATATTCATGAAGAAATGAATATAATATGTAATAGTAATTAGTTATTATATTCATTTAAAGTGTAAATTATTTTATATTTGATAAATCTATTTTTTCTTAGTTTGCTTTTTTTTTTTGATCACCACCAAATGTTTTATCATGATAATTTCTATTAGTTGCGGCTAATTTTTTATAACGAGTATAATCAGAACCATCGTAAACAAAACGGGGATTACCACTGTATGCGCTAGCCACAAATAAAGGATAATTAGTTTTTACTGTAGATGTTCCATCACCAACGCCAGATTGTCTTGGTAAATTAATTTGGTTTGAACCTGTACGAGAAAGACCAGCCCAAGGAGCTTTGTTATTACTCATGAAAACATCACCTGCATTCAATGACTTTCTAAAAGGTGTCAAACCACTTGTGTATTTTTGAGGATAAATTATCTCGTCTTTAGAATGAATACCTTGATTTCCAAATGATTGTCTTAATATTTTTCTATTCATTGTATGTTGACTATTTTGAAATATAAATCTAGGACGACTAGAGTCTTTTGGTGAATCACCTAAAGATTTCATATTTGCAAGATTTAACATCTATATATAAACATGAATAAAAAAATATAATTTATTTTAATTTAAGTTGTTAAATTTAATTTTATTTTATAGAAATTAATTAAGTAAGAATTCTTGGAGCAATATTCATTGATATTAATTCCTGAAATAGTAACTTACAAGAATAAGGCAACTTCACTAAGTTGAAGTGTGTTCTATTATCACATGTTTTGCAGAAATGAATATGTTTTGAATCATTATACGATGCAATCATTCCACATTTTTTACAAACATGCACATCAAATTTATCCGAGGCATCCAACAACCTTTCTTTATTAAATGAAGCCGCCCCATGTGCAACAATTGCATCTTTTTCCATTTCACCAAAGCGTAAACCACCATCTTTTGACCTCCCTTCAGCCGGCTGCCTTGTTAAATTTACCATTGGCCCTACACTTCTACTATGCTGTTTATCATTTACCATATGTTTTAATCTTTGATAAAATGCAGGACCAATAAATATATTTGCCTTTAGTTGTTCTCCATTCAATCCATCATAAAGTACCTCGTTTCCATTTGATTCATATCCTAAATTCTGTAATTCCTGACAAATATTCTTAATATCATACTCTCCAAAACTTGTGCCATCTCCAAATAGTCCTAGCTGCAAAAGTACCTTACCTAGTAATGTCTCTTTTAGTTGCCCAATAGTCATTCTACTAGGAATAGCATGAGGATTAATAATAATATCTGGTCGTAATCCCTCGTCAGTAAAAGGCATATTCTCTTCCGGAATAATATTACCAATTGTTCCTTTTTGCCCATGACGCGAACTAAACTTGTCGCCAATAACCGGCTTACGTAAACACCTTAGTCGCACCTTACAAAAGTTATAACCATCACCATTGCGCTCAATATAATTTCTATCAACATATACATCCTCTTTAGTTCTATATGTTCGACTTTGGTCTTCAAACTTAATCAATTTTGTATGGTCATTTTTATTATCTTTAATAGGTAATACTTTGGAAATGATAATATCTCTGTCCTCAACTAATGTATTTTCAGGAATAACACCATTACTACCTACTTTATTATAATTACCAAATTTCATAGCCTTCGTTTTGCTTGGGTCGGGTTTACATCTAATCTCCTGGTCCCCTTGGATTTTCTTATCCTCATCTTTCTCCGTATGATAGATAACTGCCTGAAATAATCCTCTATCTAGCGAGCCTTTATTAAATAATATGCTATCCTCTTGATTATAACCACTATAAGTAGCAATGGCTACAATTACCTGCGCACCAGATGGAATTGTGTTTAAATTGATTAGATTCATTAACCGCGTATCTACAAGCGGCCGCATACCATAAACATGTACATATGCCGTCTTATCCATTCTGTTATTATAATTAGTAACATAAACACCCATGGCTTGCTTACCCATTGCACATTGATATGTCAATCTAGGCGATTGGTTATGTTCAGGAAATGGAATACATGAAGCTAAAATTCCAAATATTGTGCTTGGATGAATCTCGCAATGAGTATATTTATAAATAAATTTAGATTTATTATTCAACTGTTTCATATTTAATGAAACTAGACTAAAGTTTTGTTCCAATGGGTCTAAATATTCTAAAACTGAATTATCTATCGAACTATCCGTAAAAAGGTCATCCCAGTTAATATCCCCAGTTCTCAATTTTTCAGAAATTTCTCTTGTAAGTAACAGGTTATTTTTACTTATTTTCAGTAATGGTCTAACAAGCCGACCCGCATCATTGCAAACTTTAATCTCCATGTTTTTATAGTCAAATACAATACTAGTGTAAATATTAATAATTCCTTTTGATTTTTTTTCCTTTAATGAATTATATAATTCAACTGGAGTGTCAGTAACCCCTAACCAAGCACCATTTAAAAATACTTTTACTCTATCATATAATTTATTATCAAATGTAAGTTTATCTATATCATTTTCAATATATTCTAATAGCGGTTTAGAATTAGAATTAATTGTAATTGTCGCTAAATAACTAATATTTTTTACAACACCAATTGACTGCCCTTCTGGTGTTTCTGCAGGACATAAGAATCCCCATGTAGAATTATGAAGCTTTCTTGGTGGAATGAGTTTACCGCTTTTATCGATAGGTGTATTACATCTTCTTAAATGACTTAAACTAGAAATATAAGTTAAACGATTCAATACTTGTGCCACACCCACCTTATTGCTAGTATTTTGTTTGATACCAAAATCACCAGTTGCTAATGCTCTTTTAATACCATTTTCAATAGTTGTTGACTTTACAATTTTATAAATATTTGTTAAATTAATAATATTATAATAATCCTCATTCGATTTCCAAGAACCATTATTAATTTCGCGAATTATTTGTTTTTGCATGTCTTTCACCAGTTTATTAAAATAATTTCTAAAAAGATTATTCAGTAATATTCCTGTTGTATCAATTCTTTTATTAATATAGCAATCACGGTCATCTGTAGGTATCTGTTTAAGAGTACATTTAATTAACTTGAAAATCATATGACCTAAAAAGTAAATCTTTTCTATATTATTATGACAATGTGGAAATAAATCATTATTCAAAACTTCCAATGCAAATTCTCGCTTTTTTAATGTTCCCTGTTCCTTATCCATATTCATGGGAGTATAAATCACCTGCGATGTAATATACTTAATTGCATCTTCATAATTTGTATAATTATTCGCATCAACAATTGACGCCCTTAGATTAATTAGATAATTACTATTTTTTTCAATATCTAGAAGAATGATTTCGCAGATTTTCTTATCTGAAATAATATTTAGTGCACGAAATAATACAAATATAGGAACCGGTGCTTTCATTCTTGGAATCTGAATGTAGATACTACTTCCAAAACCATTATTTTTTAAAGATGTCATTACTGATATTTGCTTCGGTGATATAGATTTCCAGTCAGGAACAGATTTAATCTCGGCAATGTGACTCCATTTAGTATTGTTTTTACTTACATCAAAACAGTAAATGATATTCTCAGCAGCACGTTCCTGTCCTAAGCAAGTTTTTTCGGAACCATTAATAATAAAATATCCACCAGGGTCCATCTTACATTCACCGGTTTCTTCACATGACATATGTTTGTAATTATTTAGAATGCAAATACTAGACCTTAACATAATAGGTAATTTACCAATCTGAATTTTAGGAATTGATTTGTAAATTGTTTGTATATTTTCTAAATTATTACCACTTCTGGTAACTATCTTAATTTTCATATCAATCATCATATTCGAAGCATATGTAAAATTACGCATTCTAGCCTCTTGTGGAAACATAATTTTAGTCGCACCATTGTTCTCATGAATTTGTGGTTGATAAATACCAAAATTATCAAATGTAATAAATATTTCGAGTTTGTATTGTCCAGACTCTTTATCATAATCATGTTCGGAGCATACACGAACAGGATTAAACATATTAATAGTATCTGGAATTTGACGGCACACGAAATCATTATAGGATTCGACTTGATGTCTAACTAATTGTTGTAAATGTTTATTTTTAAAATATGAAGCAATAATATTCCAAAAATCCTCATCTTTAAATTGTTCCGTTTCCATTTTATTTTTAGTTAGCATCCAATATTAATTTATATTTCAATTTATCTTTAAATAAAAAAATAAAAAAAAATAAAATAAACGGAAATTGTAAAATACATATTAATGAGAAAACTAAGAAATGCACTAGATAAAAAAACGATTCCTGCGCCTAATAATTTAATAAATCCATCAAAAAAATCCATATGTTTCAATAGAAAAATCTTCATCAATGATTTACTGCGCAATTATAATCGTGATTTTTATACTCAAAATACAGACCCCCTTTTCAAAGAAATCATTTTCCGTCTCTCTTGTAAAAAAATCTCTTTCTACATCGAAAAACAGAATATATTTTTAAATAAACCTATAAACGAATTTAACGATTTAATAAAATTATTAAATGAATTTCCCATTGTTGATAATGCTAATTTTAATATTAATCTTGATAAACTGCATGATATTAAGAGTGAACTTGTGCAATTAAATAATATTATAGGTAATAATACTATCAAAAATAATATCTTAAATCAAATACTTTTTTACATTCAAAATTTTCATTTGAAAACAGGTATAAATTATATGCATACAGTTATAAATGGTCCTCCTGGGACAGGAAAAACTGAGATAGCTAAAATTATTGGAAAAATTTTTTCTAAATTAGGAATCTTAAAAAATGGTACTTTTAAGAAAGTCGTCAGAGCGGACTTAATTGCTGGATATCTTGGTCAAACTGCACTAAAAACTAAAAAAGTAATTGAAGAAGCATGTGGTGGCGTTTTGTTTATAGATGAAGCATATTCATTGGGAAACGCGGAAAAGAGGGATTCTTTTTCGAAAGAATGTATAGATACTTTGTGTGAAGCATTAAGTGATAACAGAGAGAAACTTATGGTGATAATAGCTGGATATGAGGATGAATTAGAAACCTGTTTTTTTAATTATAATCCAGGTTTAAAATCCAGATTTCCATGGGTGTTTAAGACAGATAAATCGACGCCAGGTGAATTGAAACAGATATTTTTTCAGAAAATCAAAAATATTAATTGGAAAATAGAGAAGATAGACAATTTAGAGGAGATATTTTTTGATAAATACAAAGAATATTTTAAGAATTATGGGAGGGATATGGAATTATTACTTATGAAAATAACTATATGTCACAGTAAACGTGTATTTTTTCTGAATAATAGTTTGAAAACATTAATTAATAAGGAGGATTTAGATAATGGTTTTGAAAACTTTAAAATAGATATGGAGAGTGATGGATATATGAATGAAAAAAATGTATATTCTATGTATAATTAATTTTTTGTATTATAATTATATATAGATGATGTTTTCCAAATTTTTAAAAAGTAGATTGAAGAAGTCTCTATTTGTAATATTAGTCGTTTTATTTTTTATTTTAGCATTGCAAAATTTATCTATGATAGAAAATTTTGAAAGCACTCCAAAGACTCTTAATCAGGATTTATTAAAAGGGGATAATAAGAAACTGGTTTTATTTTATGCTGACTGGTGTGGACATTGTAAAAATATTAAATCAGACTGGGATAGCGCTTCCAAAGTAGTTAATAGAGATGATAATATTAAAATGATAAAAATTAATTGTGGAGATAATAATAATAACGAGCAGAAAAAGATTATGGAAAAATATGAGATAAATGGCTATCCTACAATACTAGTTTTACAAAACGCTAAATTAATAAGTGATTATGATGGTGATAGAGATAAGCAATCGCTTATTGAATTTGCTAATAGTATGTAAAAATATATTTAAACCATAAAAATTATGAGAGCAACTATTGAGCAAAATATAGATAATGGTACGACCATTGCTAAAAAATCTTCACAACATGTACAAATGAAATGATCACACTTCGCAAATTCTTTAGCTAGAAAAATATTAATCCGTGTTTTTGTGCTATTTTTATATTTTAGTTTTTCTGGATAATCTTCATTATTTTCTTCAGTTAATATTAGATTTTCATAACAGTCAACTTCTTCATATTGTTGCCGTGTAATAGTTCCCCTATCCTGATTAGTGCTTTTGTTAAAGCAACCGAACATATTTGTTTTTATTGATAATATAAAATTATATTTATAAATCAATTTTTATAAATATAATATATAGGATTTAAGATGAAAGAAAAGATTTTGAGATTTGAAAGAGGACCAAATTTTAAAAAATATACAGCATATGTTGAAAATAAAAAAACAAAAAAAATACGTAAGATTCATTTTGGTGATAATCGATATCAACAATATAAAGATAGGACTGGAGTTGGATTGTATTCACATAAGAACCATAATACAAGAAAAAGAATGCAACGTTATTTTTTGAGACATTCAGGTACTAGAAAAAGAAAAGAAGCTATTGATAAAGAAAAAAAGAGAAGCAAAGGTTATTACACTCCGAAAATTTTAAGTCATATTTATCTTTGGTAATTAATAAAAAATTTAAATTAATAATAATTAAAATTGAAAATTATTAAATATTATTTATTAATGGATAATAATTATAAATGAAAATATTAGTTTTTGATACAGAAACTACTGGATTACCAGAAAAAGGTAATCCTTCTTTCTACGACACATGGAAATGGCCTTTTATTATTCAAATTTCCTATATATATTATGATACTGATACAAATATTGTGGTGGGTATATCTGATAATATTATTAACTTACCAGAAGAAGTACAAATCACAAGAGAAAGTGAAAATATTCATAAAATCAGTAAAGAGATATCAAAAAGTCATGGAAAAAACATTATTGATGTATTAAAAGAGTTTAAATTATTTGTAGATGATTGTGATATGATAATTGGTCACAACGTGAACTTTGATAAGAATATTGTTATTGTAGAATCAATTAGAAATAATATTGAGAGAATTTTTATAGACAATAGTAAATTTTATTGTACGATGAAAAATAGTAAGGATATTTGTAAAATAGAAAAAGTAAATAGATTTGGAAATATATATTATAAATATCCTAAATTAATTGAATTATATAAACATTATTTTGGTATTGAACCCGATGGGCTTCATAATTCGATGATTGATGTTTTAGTTACTTTGAGATGTTTTGGAATGATGATGTTTAATAAAGATTTTGAAAAATATTCTGAAAATCTAAACGCTATTATTAGTCTATCTAGTCTTAAATTTAATTAAATAATATTTAAAATGTTTAATATTATTTAACATTTAATTATTCTAAATATTCTAAATATTTAACTTAGTAAATCAACTTACTTTTTTTTGTAGTGTCTTAAAGACTTTTTGTGGTGTTTCATTGACTTTTTGTGGTGTTTCATTGATTTTTTGTGGTGCTTTAAAGCTTTTTTTGTGCGGCGTGTATGGCGACGGCAATGTTTGGGGCATTTCTTTTTACCACCCTCATGAGCACCACGACCTTTCTTTGATTTCTTTGATTTTTTGGATTTCTTAATAACTTTCTTAACGACTTTCTTTGA
>TARA_B100001057_G_scaffold137189_1_pt1 | contig 42468 bp, 25 predicted proteins | sample TARA_B100001057 | Tara Oceans TARA_B100001057 (sample SAMEA2621839) | marine metagenome | biome: marine biome (ENVO:00000447); feature: surface water layer (ENVO:00002042); material: "saline water (ENVO:00002010), including plankton (ENVO:xxxxxxxx)" | depth 5 m | reverse complement strand
TGCGTATTTGTTTGTAAATACTGATCCTGCAAGTTTCATTACATCTTCTGATGCAAAGTTTTCACTTGCAATAAGTTCTACGGTAGCATTTTGTCTACCTATCTCTGAGTAAAGTATTGAAGTTATTCTTTTATCCATTTTTTGCTATTCCTATCATACGTTCTACTAAACTGCCAAAGCCAATTTGTCTTTGCATTGTTAAAAGATTTCTGATACCTAACCCTTCAAAACTTTCTAAGGTTAAGTGTGCTATTTCGCTACGATGTTCACCGTCTAAAAGGTCTACTAAAACTTTTGCAGTACCTTTTGTTATCCAAGCATCTGCATCATGTTTATAGGACATTGTTCCGTCTTTGTTTATTGTTCCTACTACCCACAAATTACTTGCACAACCTCTGATTTTATTATCGTCTATTTTTTCGCTGTCGTCTAAAGGTTCAACTTCTCTTGCTATATCAATAAGATACTGTAATCGATCATGCCCTTCTAATGGAGCCATTTCTTCGCCACGTTCTTTAATCTTATCTAATATCACTGTTCCACTATTTCAACATCATTTGCATAACTTGTAAAGCCGTTTTCCTTAATAACCTTTAATACATTGTTTACCCGACCTTGCAACTCGTCCTTATGCGAAATGATATAAATGTTTTTATCTCTTTCTCTACCCATCTTCTTAAGTACTGCTAAACTAGATTCTACACCAGCAGTATCCATACCACTATCAATAAGTTCATCAACAAACAATAAGTTAATGTTTTGATATAAGCCTTCCCATACATCTCTAAATGCCCAACTCAATCCAAGTATAAGTCTATTACGTTCACCTCTACTTAAATTGTCAAAGTCAAGGTCTTGACCTAACTGTGTTATTTCAACTGCTAGGTCATTTTTAAATACCACAGAGTGTGGAAGACCAAGACGATCAAGATAGAACGTAAGTCTGTTGTTAAGATATGCGAGGTTCTGATCGATTATCTTCTTACGTATAAAACTATCTTTGTTTGTGAGAAGTTTGTATAAAAATTCTTGATGTTCTTTATGACTTGTAAGATCATTAACTTTATTCCAATTTAATTCTTGGATTGCAGTATTTTGTAATTCTTCAATTTGTTCTGTGTAAGGATCTTTATCTTCCTTTGCTCTTTTCAATGCGTCTTTTAAGTTTTCAATATTGCTTCTATGATCATATGCTTCTTTGGCAGTTTCATAGAATGTGTTTGGCTTATCAGCAATTTCACCAATCTCATCTAGTTTTGCTTTTACCTTTTCTGCCTTTTCGTTTATTTCAATTAAGTAAGTTGTAGTTTCACCATACTCAGTTTGAAGTTTTGTTTGTATTTCTTCTACTTTTTCATCTGGCAAATCTTGTCCACAAGCATAACATTTTGCATCTTCAAGATCATCTAATTCTTTGCTTACTTTTGCAAGGCGTTTGTCAGTTTGAGATAATGCACTTTCTAACGTTGCTTGTTCTTTAATTAAGTTACGTTGATGTTTTTCTGTTTCATTCCAACTCTGTAACTTTTCATGGTCTGCAATTTCTTTGTCTATATCAATATGTTCAAGTTCATCCACACCGCTATCAAGTTTTTTAATATTTGTTTCACGTTGTTGTTCCCAAGCACTTAATTTAATCTTTAAACTTTCAACACTTTCTTTTACACGTTCATTGCTTTCTTGTATTGCATTTATTTTTGCATTTTCTTCTGTAATACTATCCCTAGTTACTTTCATGTGTTCACGTAACACATTTGCTTTTTCAGATAGAATTGTAATACCTAATAACTGTTCAATAATCGCACGTTGATCATTTGGCTTCATTGCAAGGAATGGCTCTGTATATGTGTTTAATGCAATTAAATGCTTAAACATATCGTGACTCATTTGTAATAATGTGTCTATTGTTTCTTGTGTTTTACGGCTATCGCCTTGCGATTCATCTGTAAGTTCTTGCTCTTCTTCATCAACAAAAAACTTTAGTGTGTTTGGACTTCTACCTCTTTCAACTCTATACTTTGTATTATCTTTTTCAAAGTTAAGTGTAACTAACATTCCTTTATTATTAGTTTTATTAATTAAATTATTTTTACGAATGTTTGTCAGTGCCACACCATACAACGCATAAGATAGTGCGTTGATGATGGTGGTCTTACCTGTACCGTTCCTTGAGCCTGAATCGTCTCCCCCTTGATCTAAGTTCTCTCCTAAAACTAGCGTCAGTTGTCTATTACTAAAGTCAACTGCCTGGGTTTGATTTCCCACACTCATAAAGTTCTTAACGGTTAAGTCTTTAATCTTTATCATAATTCGCCATATATTTCTAATAGTTTCTGTTTGTTATAATTCTCAGAATCTATTGCATCGATTTCATGTGTAACGATTTGATCAACACTTTCAAATTTTGTAATATCAATATCAGTATTAATCTCATCTACTTGCTGACTTGGTAATAACGTAATCTCTCTACACTTATATTCATTAATAAAGTTTTCTTTTATAAAACTTGCTTCTTCAAAACTTATATCAATATCAAGTGTTACTCTAAGATAAGTTTTAGTACCAATAATTGTATCTTTTTTATCAATTAATTCGCTTAACTTAATAGTTCTATACTTTGGACAGTTAGGCCAATTTAAATATCTTGGTTCTCCTCCATATTCAAAAATCATCATACCACGTTCATCGTCCCACGTATCAGCATAGTTGTGAGGCATTGGATTACCAATATATGTTACGTTACCGTGTGTTTGCCTTTTGTGAAAGTGTCCACTAAAAACATATTGTTGATGTTTAAAGTGTTCAGACTTCAATTCGCCTGTGTCTGGCATTTGTACCATTGCGTTCATATAGAAGTTTGGCAGTTCAAAATGTCCAAACATATATTTTGCTTTAATCTTAGGAATCTTTTTCCATTCTTCACCAACCAACCACGGAACAAGACACACATTATCTTTTTCAGTTATTTCATTTACAACAGTTATACCTTCAATGTGTTTTGCATATTCTACAGAATGAACATCACGTTTGTCTTTATAATACAAATCATGGTTGCCTGGAAAATAAAAGAATTGATCAAATGCTTTTCCTAACTTTTCTAAACAACGGATAGAGTAATCCATTGTTACTACATTTAAACTATTTCTATTGTGATGCCAGTCACCCATAAAGATGCCTGTCTCACAACCTTCTTTTTTTGCTTGTTCGATATACCAATCTACAAATTCTTCACAGTCATCATTATGGACTTTTGAATTAGACTTTAGTCCAAAGTGTATATCCGTGAATACAGCCGCTTTTTTAAACAATTTTAGAACCTCACTTTATTACATTATACAACAAAAAATTGTAAATGTCAACTATTTCTTCTCAGTTTTCTTATATGCATCAGCCACCGATTTTTCCCATTGTCCTTGCATCTGTCTTGTAAAGGACGGACTCATGTCGTTCATTTCTAAAATGTCATCTCTTATATTTTGATTACGTTTTTCAATGTTTATAACTCTAACAAACGAATTTGTTACAGCCGCGGTGTAGTAAGCAAAAGGATTGTTTGATTTTGATTCATCAAACTGTAATCCGATTTGTGTTAATTGTAATATTGCTTGACCTTTCATTTCGTCATTGTATGTGTAACCTCTTACGTTACCTCTTGTAGCATAACGTTCACAGAGTTTCATCCACATACGAGCAAGTTTTTCTGTAGTCTTACCATGCTCTTTGTTAAAGTTTCCATTTGACATACCACCTTCCCAGTGGGATTTGCCTACAGTCATCAATTTGTCTGTTGATGTAAACTTAAAATGTTGAAATGGTGGAAAATTTAATTTTTCTTTAGTATCAGCAATAGTTTTTGGGTTTTTCTTCCTGCCTTTATCTTCTGGGATATGATCATACGTCATAATCCTAAAGATCAACTCATCTTTCTTAATTTTTCTATAATCAATGGCACATTCAGCCTGTTTTACTTTTTCCCCTAGTTCTTTACGCCTTTCATACTCTGCGGTAGATAATCTCTTTGCCTTATTCCTTTTGGCTTCAGCAATGGTTCTAACGTTGATTTTGTCTACACTTGGCAATATAATGTCATATTGTGCATGATCATCGTCAGTATAACTGCAATAAGAGGTTTTGCTCTTATGTATTTCTTTCAAAAGGTCCTTATTATTAAGGTAATTGACTCTTTTCATATTTTTTCTCCAAACAAACTCTTATTATAATATACTCTGTTAATTTTGTCAATAAATACATATACCAAAAGGGGATTTTTTTATGGAACCAGATATCGTATCAAATAGTACAGTAAGCAGTAGCCAGTCGGGTAGTAATGATACTACTCTACCAAAAGAAACAGGATTTGCCGCAAAAGCAAATGGTTTCATGAAGAACATACGTTCTAGGCTTTTACCAGTAAATGGTGAACCTACACAAAATTTTAAAGTAGATGCTTCGTTTAGTTCTGCACCAGGTGAAAAAGATTGGCGTGTCAAATTATCTATTCCTAATATACAAACTTTTAATAATAGTAAAATGTTGGCACCCCTTAATGAAACTAATGGATTAACTTTTCCATATACGCCAACAATTATCTTATCACACACAGCAAATTATTCGCCGATATCGCCTGTACATAATAATTATCCGTTCTATGCTTACAACAATTCAAGTGTGGATCAGATGACAATTACAGGAGAATTTTTTGTACAAAATTCTGCAGAGGGTTTATATTGGATTTCAATGCTACATTATTTGAGAAGTGTAACAAAAATGTTTTATGGAGAAGGTGAATTCCAAGGAGCACCTCCGCCTGTAGTTAAATTAAATGGTTACGGAGATTATGTTTTTAAAAATGTACCAGTAGTGGTTACAATGTTTACTTTAGATATGCCAACTGAGATTGATTACATTGCAGTTGATATTTCTAAGATTGGTGAAGTTGCTTCAGCAAGTGAAGGAGCAAAAGACAATACAAACATATCAGGCACTGTTGCTTATGTTCCTGTGCAGTCGCAGGTTACTGTTACAGTACAACCAATCTTTAGCAGAACAGATGTACAAGGATTTAGTTTAACAGATTTTGTTAATGGTGAATACATTAGTAAACAAAAAGGATTCATTTAATGGCAAAGGCATATTACAAAGATACAAGTCCATGGAAAGCAACTAGGTATGGTAACGGGTATCTTGATACCTTAACTATTAGACCAATTCCAGCAGAAGCAGATGATGTGCTATACGAAGTAGCACCGCAGTATAATCATAGACCAGACTTACTTGCTTATGACTTATATGGTACACCAAAACTTTGGTGGGTGTTTGCACAAAGGAATATGAACTCAATAAAAGATCCGGTATTTGATTTAGAATCAGGAATAGAAATATATCTACCAAAAGGCGACAAATTAAAAAGACTGTTGGGGATTTAGATGATTGGAAAGATAAAGCCAATTGATACTAGCATTAGGTCAACGAAAAATGTAGAAGGTGATCTTATCCTAGTTGAAATGGGAAGTGCATATGACGAAGTGCTGACCTATCCAGAATATGGAATGTTTGGAGAGTTCAGTGACAGAACCTATCCAGAATTTAAAAACAGCGACAATGTTGCAGTTGGCGGAAGTAAACTAGCAACTGACACAGTTGAAAATCAAGAAAAAAATATTGCAAACAAAACACCAGCAAATGAAAAACTAGCAGGTGATGAAGTTGCACCTATTAAAAAAGAAGAAGTACAAAGTAAAGTATTAAAAATTGTTCCTGGATTAGATTTACCTTTAGAAAATCCTTTAAATGACTTTGCTAGTTACAATTATGTTTATACCATTGGTTGTTTAACAAATGACGAATTAAATAATCCTGATAGTACATATAGGATGAAAGATCCACAAAACGTTTTGCTTAAGACAGGAGGTAGTAGTGGAGTAAAAGGTATTGCACGTACAGCCTATGAACAGAACGGTGTCAAACTAGAATATTTTATTGATAACTTAGAAATCCAAACATTTATTGCACCCAATCCTAAAAGTAGAAACACACAGGCAACTAGTTTTCAATTCGAAGTACATGAACCTTACTCAATGGGATTGTTTTTACAAACACTTCAGTTATGTTCATTGAAAGCAGGCCACGAAAATTATCTACAAGCACCTTATGTTTTGATAATAGAATTCAAAGGTTGGGATTCAGACGGTAATCCAATTTATCCTGATAGTAGTTTAGGAATGAGAAAGGTTATGCCTTTTAAATGGACCAATGCAGGATTTAGTGTTGAGGCATCAGGAAGTGTATATAATGTAAAAGGTGTTCCGTGGAATGATGTAGCATTCAGTGACCAAGTACAAAAATTACCAATTGACGTACAGGTATCAGGAAACAATCTTGAAGAACTTTGTCAAAGTGGTGCTAAGAGTATTGCAACAGTTTTAAACACACACTTGCTTGAACAAAAAGAAAAAGGCGATGTGGTTGAGCCAGATGAGTATGTAATTTTATTTCCAACAGCAGGAAGTTTTGCAAGTAATAAAAATAGTGTAGGGACAAATGATTCAGCATCTCAAAATAGTGCCACAGTTTCTAATGATGGTAGTAGTGCAGGAACGGCACCTAAAGTAACCACACAAGAAGCATGGCAATCAATTACAGGACAAGAAGGCGAAGTACCTGCAAACTTTGATGAGTTTTTAAGTAAACAATTAGGCTTTACTGTATTACGTAGTAAGGTATCCGAAGGAATTAAAAGCAGAGGTACTGCTAAAGTTAATATCAATGAAATAGGTAATGGTGAAATTGCCAAAGGCAGATTTGAATACGGCGCCGCCGGTGCGGCTCCTTTTGGACTTGCAAAATTTACCTACAATAAAGAACAAGGTATTTTTGAAAGAGGAAAGATTAAAATTATTCCAGGCAAGAATATGGAAATTAAATTTCCACAAGGCATGACAATACAAAAAATATTAGAAGAGTTGGTAATAATGAGTGACTATGGTCAAAAAATAGGAACAAATGCACCCACTGACGAAATGGGATTCAAGGATTGGTTCAAAATAGAATCAAGTGTATATAATGTAACAAACAAAGAACAAGAAAAGAAATCAGGTAGACCACCTAGAGTTTACGTATATAAAGTAATTCCATACAAGGTACACAGTTCTAAATTTGCTCCACCAACTGCTCCGGCAAAAGGCACAGAAACTTTAGAAAAACAATGTGTAAAACAATACAATTACATATACACGGGTGCAAACAAAGATGTATTATCATTTGATATAAACATTAATACTGCATTCTATACAAGTATTGCCAAGAACACAGATAATTCAGGCACAAACAAAATTGAAACAAGTGGAACAGCAGAAGATGTTTCAGATACTAATTTTGTGCAAAGTGACGGAACAGACTCTACACTGAAAGACGGTGTTGGTGCGTCACTACCAGATGTTGAAAACAAATCAGACTCCGCGGGTGCTGTACCGGAAACTCCAGAAATGGCGGTTGCTAGACGTTTCCATAATGCTATCATAGATAGTGGATCAGACCTTGTTACAGCGGACATGGAAATATGGGGAGATCCTTACTTTATCGCTGACAGTGGAATGGGTAATTACAATTCAGAGCCTTTACCCGGAACCATTAATTTAAATGCAGACGGATCAATAAACTATCAAAGTGGTGAAGTTGATTGCGTTGTTAATTTTAGAACACCGGTTGATTTTGGAGACAATGGCATAATGACATTTCCAGAGTCAACAATAAAAGTAAATGCTTTTTCAGGAGTATATCAAATAGTAAAAGTTACAAATGTTTTCCAAGGTGGACAATTTAAACAAACACTTAACATGGTGCGAAGACGTAACCAACTTACAAATGTAAGTGCAACAGATTCAGACACACAGGCATACCAAGAAGGTAAGAAAAAAGATGAAGTTGGTAATGAGGTCAAAGCAGATGGCACAACAACAACCGACACTAACCAAGAAGCAAGGGGCGGGGAGATACTAACGTAATGGCACAGGAAAAACGTACAGTTGACGCCGGTGGTTTAAGTCGTAGACATGGAGTCTACATTGCAAGAATAGTTTCACATCTTGATCCATTAAGCAAAGGTGACCTTGAAGTTGAAATCCTAAAAACCACAACATCAGGTAATGACGAAGAAGCATCAGGACAGATCCTACACGTAAGATACATGAGCCTGTTTGGTGGACAGACAACAGTAAGAGCAAACAGCAAAAACGAAGGTTACGCAAATTCACAGATGAGTTACGGTATGTGGTTTGTACCACCCGACGTTGGCACCCGTGTTATGGTTGTGTTTGTTGAAGGTTCAGTCAACCAAGGTTATTGGATAGGTTGTGTACCAGATGATTACATGAACTTTGCAGTTCCTTCAGGAAACTATGCGGCAACGACATTTAATGAATTAAACAATGCAAAAAAATTACCAGTTACGGAATACAATAAATTAACGGAAAAAGGACGCAGTGCAGATCCTACACAGTTTATTAAACCTGTATCACCACAAAGCACAGTATTAAGTTCACAAGGATTATTGGAAGACGAGATACGTGGTATTACATCATCAAGTTCAAGACGTGAAATACCTAGTGCGGTATATGGAATAAGCACACCAGGACCTTTGGACAAGAGTCCAGGAGCACCTAAAACAGCATACGGACCCAAAGGAGCAAAAGCACAGATACATTCAATGAGACTGGGCGGATCCAGTTTGGTATTTGACGATGGTGATGATAAGTTCCTACGTAAAGGACCAGCAGGTACAACAAAGTCAGAGTATGCTAATTTAGAAGCAGGAGACAAGGACGGAAACGTTGCATTACCAATGGGCGAAAGTGTAAGGTTGCGTACACGTACAGGACATCAAATACTTTTACACAACACAGAAGACCTTATATACATAGGAAATGCCCAAGGAACCAGTTGGATAGAATTAAGTAGCAATGGTAAGATAGACATATATGCACGTGATAGTATAAGTGTGCATACGGAAAACGACCTTAACTTTACAGCAGACAGAGATATTAATTTTCAAGCGGGAAGAGAATTTAATTTAAAGACCGCCTCTAATGTAAACATTGACACTGCGGCGAGTTTACGAGCCTACGTGGCAGTTGACAACACAATTACTACACTTGGTAATTTAGATATAAACACACTAGGAGCAAACAAGTTTACAGCAGGTACAACTACAGATATATTAAGCACAGACAACCATACTGAGACTGCGAAAGAGATCCATATGAATGGCCCTACTGCCGCTACCGCTACCGCTACAACTTCGTTGTCTACACATAAGTTACCGCAAGCCGCCAGCGGATATACTTCACGTTATCCGTCTGTCGCTACCGCTATCGCGGACGCTTCGCTTTCCAAACGTCTACCTCAACACGAACCGTGGACACATCATGAAAGCATGGATCCTACTATATTTGTTGATACTAAAACAGATAGACAAAAACCAGAAGAATTACCGGCACAAACAGTTGCCTTAACAGTTGATACATTCAAGAAAGGACAATAAATATTGCTATGAGTACACAAGAAAAAGATGTAATTAAAACAGTAAAAGTCCAAACAGCAAAAAGGGCCAAACCACCTATTACTAGTCGTGCTTACCGTGGTACTAGCACTGTTGATCCTAATGCAAATAGTTTTAACTTGTATGATCTTGCACTGATCAAACAGGATATTATTAATATGTTTCATATTAGACAGGGTGAAAAGTTAGAAAATCCCGAATTTGGAACAATAGTGTGGGACGCATTATACGAACCACTAACAGAACAATTAAAAGAAGCCATAGCAGAGAACGTTACACAAATTGTAAACTACGATCCTAGGGTAACAGTAAACAACGTTACAATAGATCAATACGAAAGTGGATTACAAATTAATGTTTCAATGACATATTTGCCTTATAATATATCAGAATCATTGCTTTTGACATTTGATCAAAATGCAGGATTTATATCATAGAATTAAGTACGCAGATAATGGTTTCAGGTAAATACAATTAGTAAGGAAGCATTATGTCAACAACATATAGACAAAATAGATTATTGTTAGCAGAGGACTGGAAAAGAGTTTACCAGTCTTTTAGAAACGCAGATTTTCAAAGTTACGACTTTGACAATTTACGTAGAACAATGATCAATTACCTCAGAACTAATTATCCTGAGGACTTTAATGATTACATAGAATCAAGTGAATATCTTGCTTTAATTGATCTTATTGCTTTCTTAGGTCAAAACATTGCTTTCAGAGTTGATTTAAATGCTAGAGAAAATTACTTAGAACTTGCAGAACGCAGAGAATCAGTTTTAAGACTAGCACGTTTGCTTTCTTACAATCCAAAACGAAATCAACCAGCAAATGGATTACTTAAATTTGAATCAGTAGCAACTACTGAAGAAATATTTGATAGTAATAATATAAACCTAGCAGGTCAAACAGTCGTTTGGAACGATCCTGCAAATACTAACTGGCAAGAACAGTTTAGAAAAATACTTAATGCCGCTCTGCCAAATAATGGAATCATAGGTAAACCGGTCAAATCAGATACAGTCAATGGTATAACTGTTCAGCAGTATCGATTCAATGCCACAAACGCAGATGTTCCAGTTTATAGTTTTACAAAAACAGTAGACGGCAAGAGTACAATATTTGAAGTAGTAAGTTCAGACATAGGATCAGGTGACATAACAGAAGAAGCACCATTGCCTGGAAATAGATTAGCATTTTTATATAGAGAAGATGGTAAAGGTAACGGAAGTACTAACACAGGTTACTTTTGTTCATTTAGGCAAGGAATATTAGATCAAGGACAATTTTCTATTACAAATCCAGGTAGCAACCAAACAGTTCAACTTGATGCAACAAATGTAAATGATAGTGATGTGTGGTTGTACAGATTAGATAATAACGGTGCTGAGAGTCAATTATGGACTAAGGTAGATGCAGTTGAAGGAAATAATGTAATCTACAATAGTGTAAGCAAAAGAATAAAAAATATTTATAGTGTATTAAGTAGAGTTCAAGATAGAATTAGTTTAATTTTTGCTGACGGTACATTTGGTAATTTACCACAAGGTAATTTTAGAGTTTATTATAGAACTTCTCAAAACAGAAGTTTTGCAATACAACCAGATGACATGATTGGTATTACAGTTACTATTCCTTATACAAGTAGAAACGGTGTAGGTGAAACTTTAACTATCGACATGGAATTAAAATACACAGTTGATAATGCATCAACTAGTGAAACAAATGAAAGCATTAAAAATAATGCACCAGCAACTTACTATACACAAAACAGAATGATTACTGGTGAGGATTACCAAGTAAGTCCTTTAGCAATATCACAAGAAATTATAAAAGTAAAAAGTGTTAACAGAACATCAAGCGGAATATCAAGATACTTTGATTTGATTGATGCAACCGGAAAATATTCAAGCACAAACATTTACGGAAATGATGGAGTACTTTATAAAGAAGATAAAGACGAAGTAACAAGTTTTAACTTTACAACAAGAACTGATGTAGAAGGTATAGTAGAAAATACTATTACACCTTTACTAAAAAATACTAATGTAAATCATTTTTACCTAAGCAAGTTTGCAAAAATTGTAACAGGCGACATAGGTGCAACTTGGGTACAAAGTAATTCAAGCACAAATAATTCAAACGGATATTTAAAAAATGTTAATGATGATGCTTTACAGGTAGGAACATTTACAGGTAGTTCTTTAAGATATATAACACCAGGTGCACTTATTAAATTTACAGCACCAGCAGGACAACATTTTATGGCAAATAACAGTCATTCTTTAATGACTGGTAATGCTGATCATCCTCAAGCAGTTACTTACAAATGGGCAAAAGTTGTTAGTGTAGCAACAGATGGAACAACAGTTACAAATGCTGTTGGACCAATTGTTTTAAATGATATTATTCCATCAGGTGCAATAGTAAGTGAAGTAAGACCTAAACTTGCAAATGCAATAGGCTCAGCAGTTAAAAGTCAAGTAATAGATCAAATTTTTGCATACAATACTTTTGGTTTACGTTTTGATGTAAACACAGAAAGTTGGAAAGTTATTAAACAAGAAAACTTAAAAACAGCAGGAACATTTAGTCAAGGACAAACAGGTGACGAATCACAACAGTCATTAGATGGTAGTTGGTTATTATTGTTTCAAACTGACGGTGTTAATTACACATTAACTTATAGAACAACTAGATATGTTTTTGAAAGTGATAAAGAAATTAAATTTTATTATGATTCAACAGATAAAATTTATGATAGTAGAACAGGAAAATTAATTAAAGATAAAATTAATATTTTGTCAATTAATACAAAGCCAGATTCTTTAGGATCTTTTACAACAGATTTCCTATGGCAAGTTAATAAGGAGTATAGAGATTCAGACAATTACATCAATAGCAAAAAAGTTGAAGTAAGTTTTTATGATAACGATAGCGACGGTGTAGTTGACAATCCAGATATTTTCGAAGAGTATGTAGATACAAACACAAACGCATTAACAAAATATGTGTTCATGAAGAAACAATCAACAACAGACCAAAGTGAAATCTTTGTATATACACCAAGCAATACTATTACAGTAAAACAAAATGAAGGTGCAGTTGGTACAAGAAGTAGTTACAATGATGGTACAATATTTTATCTTGTTGATGAAGACGTATTTAAAGTACTAAATTCAACTACACTTGCATTGGCGTTGTCAACAGATTATAAAGCATTTAAAGGTAGAGAAACAATTAAGTTTCAATACGTACATAGTGCTGACGACTCTAATAGAATTGACCCAAGTAGCACAAATATAATTGACACTTATATATTAACTAAATCTTACGATACTAAATTTAGGAAGTATATTGCAGGTACACTTACTAGTAAACCTTTAGCACCAAGCACAGATGAATTATATACAAGTTACGGACAGAGTATTAATGCTATTAAATCAATTAGCGATGAAGTAATTTATCATCCAGTAAAATATAAAGTACTATTTGGAGATAAAGCAGATTTAAGTTTACAAGCAAAATTTAAAATTGTAAAAAATACAGAAGTAGTTGTTAATGATAATGATTTAAAAGTAAAAGTCATTCAAGCAATTAATCAATTTTTTGCTTTAGATAATTGGGATTTTGGAGATAAATTTAGTTTCACAGAAATGGCAACATACGTAATGAATCAAACAGCACCAAATTTATTAACATTTGTAATAGTACCAGTTGAAGCAAATAAATCATTTGGTAGCCTATACGAAATAAATTCAGAATCCGATGAAATATTCATAAGTGGTGCAACTGTTGATAATGTTGAAATCATTGACAACATCACTGCTACTAGATTAAAGTCTGAAGGTCAAGTAGTAACATCAACTACAACCTCAACAGGCGGTGTTTCAAGTAGTGCTTTCACTAGTGCAACTTCGTCCACAACTTCTTCTAGTAGTTCTAGTTCATCGAGCAGTAGCAGTAGCAGTAGCAGTGGATCAAGCGGATCTAGTGGGAGCGGATACTAATGGCATACGACAATAGTCAAAACGAAACTCCATTACCAACAGGAAAAAACGGAAACGAAACTCGTAAAGCAAGTAAGTTCTTACCTAGATATTTTAGAACGGTTGCTAACGAAAAGTTTATTAGTTCTACATTAGATCAATTAATAAGTTCAGGTACAGTTGAAAAAGTTAACGGATATATTGGTAGGAGAAATGCCAAGGCATTTAATTCAACAGATAGTTATATTAATGACATTTCTAATTTAAGACAAGACTATCAATTAGAACCAGCAGTAGTAGTTGATGATAATATAGGTAACACAACATTCTACAAAGATTACCAAGACTTTATTAATCAAACAAAAGTGTTTGGAGGCAATGTTGCAGACCATAGTAAATTAAATTCACAAGAATACTATGCTTGGAATCCGCATATTGACTGGGACAAATTTAGCAATTATAGAGAATACTATTGGTTACCAGAAGGTCCACAAACTTTAACTGTTTTAGGACAAGCAAAAGGAATCACTAGTACATACAAAGTAACAGTAGAAGACCAAGGCGATAATATGGCTTTTATTTTTACACCAGATGGCAAAACTGCTAATCCAACTTTAAAACTTTATAAAGGTCAAACATATAGGTTTGTTATAGATACACCAGGACATCCTATTGCGTTTGCAACTAATAGAGTGTTTACACCAGGTGCGGCTATTGTAACTGAAACCGTTGAGGGTGTTTTGGCGGCAGGTATATATGATAGTAAAATTTATGATAGTGCAAACTTTGACCAAAATGGATATCTTGTTAATCCTGTAGTTGGCGGTGTTGAAGGATATGAAGCAGGAAAAAATATTAGTACACTTTATAATAAAGGTGTTACAACTAGTGACGGTGTTGTATATGTTGAAAAAGGCGTATTAGAATTTACTATACCAGATGATGCTCCAGAAAAATTATTTTATATTAGTAAAAATGATGTAAACACTTCTGGTAGTATGAACATTTATAATATTGAAGAAAACACTGCTATTGATGTTGATGCAGAAATAATTGGTAAACAGACATATACTACAGAGTCGGGTGTTTCATTTTCAAACGGTATGAAAATTAGATTTGGCGGAGAAGTTACTCCGGCAACTTATGTAGGTAACGAATATTATGTAGAAGGTGTAGGCGAAGAAATCCAATTAGTCAATGAGGCAGACTTAGAAATTCCAGGATCGAGTACAGAATCAAAACAAATACCATTTGATACAGAATCATTTGATAGAGTACCTTTTAGTAATGCAAACAATTATCCTACACAAAAAGAATATATTGTTTTCAACAGAGCATCACCAGATAGAAATCAATGGTCACGTTTTAACAGATGGTTCCACAAAGATACTATTAGCAAAATTGCAACGGCAACGGGCACTCCAGAAATTTTAGATCAGACTGGTAGAGCAACAAGACCTATTATTGAATTTGAAGCAGGTGTAAAACTTTATAATTTTGGTACAAAAGCAAAAGCAAATGTTGATCTTATTGATGTAAAAACAACAGATGTAATGAGTACCATTGAAGGTTCAATTGGTTACAACGTTGACGGAATAGATTTAGTAGAAGGTATGAGAATACTTTTCACAGCAGACACAGATAGTTTTGTTAAAGGTAAAATATTTAAAGTAAAATTTATAAAACATAGAAATAGTACATTTATAAATCTTAAAGAAGAAACCGATGCATCTCCATTACAGAATGAAACAGTACTAGTTACTAATGGTACAAAATATATAGGTAAAATGTTTTGGCACAACGGTACTACTTGGATTCAAGGACAAGATAAAACAGGTACAAACCTTGCACCAACATTTGATTTATTTGATGAAACAGGAAATAGTTTTTCAACTTACACAAATAATAACTTTACAGGAACAAAACTTTTTAGTTACAAAGTAGGAACAGGAACAGCAGACACAGAATTAGGATTTGCATTATCATATCAAAATGTACAAAACACAGGTGACATAGTATTCAACTATAACTTACTTAATGATAGTTTTACTTACAATTTAAGTGGTGTTACAACAACAGTAAAAACTGATACAAGTGTATTACGTAAGTACACAGATAGAACAGTGTTTACAAGTGTTACAGGTTGGCAAAAAGCAGACACGTTAAGTACCCAAGAAGTTGTAAGACAGTACGACACATCAGTAAAACGAAATGACTTTCCGATTGATGTATATAACTTCAGTGGCGATTTAAATAATTTAACTGCTAAAGTATATGTAAACAATCAAAGAAAAACCGAACTTACTGATTATCAAATTAATAGAATAAACAGAGTTGCATATATTACTTTTACTACAAAGTTAAATAACGGTGATAAGTTAGTAATCAAAACAACAAGTGAAGCCATAAAAAACGATAATGGATTTTATGAGTTTCCTAGTAACTTAGAAAATAATCCGCAAAATGCAAATTTAAATGAATTTACTTTAGGTGAAGTAAATGATCATGTACAATCAATTGTAGATAATGTTCCGGGATTTTCAGGAACAAATCCAGGTACTAATAATTTAAGAGATTTAGGATTATCATCTAAGTACGGTACTAAATTTTTACAACATTCAGGTCCCATGAATCTTGCTTTGTATCACATGACAAGCAAAGATGCAAATATTATAAAAGCCTTAAAGTATGTTAAAAATGAATATTCTAAATTCAAAAGAAATTTTATTTCAACAGCAGAAGGATTAGGTTATGAAGGTCCTGCTAAACAACACGTTGATAAAATTCTTGCTAAAATGCATAATGAAAAAACAAAAGATAATGCATTTTATTTTAGTGATATGCTTGGGTCTGCAGATACTACTAGAAAAGAATACACAGTTGTAGATGCCGACGCACAATATTATGCAATTAGTTTTGTACATACCTTAACGTCTTTAAGTAATAAAGCAGTTTACGTTTATCTAAATGGTAAGCAACTTGTTCATGGAACAGATTATACTTTTACAACACAAGGCTTTGCACAAATTACAGCCACGTTGGCTATTGGTGATAAGATAGAAATATTTGAACACACAACAACTGATGGTTGTTATATTCCACAAACACCTAGTAAACTAGGTTTATATCCTGCTTATGTTCCGCAAAAATACAGCGATAACACTTATCAAACAGCAGTTGATGTAATACAAGGTCATGATGGAAGTATTACAAAAGCATACGGTGATTTCAGAGACGATGTATTATTAGAATTAGAAAAAAGAATTTACAATAATATTAAAGTTCCATATGATAAAGAAGTTGTAGACATACACGAATTCAAAGGTTCGTTTGATAGAGATACAGGATTTTCAAGAGACACTATTAACAGCGGTATGATGGCTGAATTTATTCAGTGGTTAGAAATAGTTGGTAGTTTAGATTATACAACAAGTGAATTTTATAGTAACACGGATACGTTTACTTGGAACTATGGTGCAATGACTAATCCAGATGGTGTTACTTTACCAGGCTACTGGAGAGCAGTTTACAAGCAATGGTTAGACACTGATAGACCACATACACATCCTTGGGAAGTATTAGGATATCACACTAAACCAACTTGGTGGGAAACTACATATGGTCCTGCACCTTACACAAATGAAAATAGAATATTATGGGACGACTTAACAGAAGGTAGAGTGCGTGAACCTAAAAAAACTATTGTATATAGAAATAATTACAAAAGGAAAAATTTAAATTTAAACATTCCTGTAGATAGCCAAGGACAATTAATTAGTCCTCATGATTGCGGATATGCACAAAACGTTGTTGTTCCTTTAACAAGTAATAACTTTGTGTTTGGCGACGAAGCACCTACTGAAAGTGCTTGGAGAAAAAGTTCAGAATATCCATTTGCGTTAATGATTAGTTGGTGTTTAAATCAACCTACAAAAATAATAGGATTAGGATTTGATAGATCGAGAACTATAAGGAATAGTGCAAAAGAATTAGTATATAGTGCAACAAATAAAAGAATTGCATTAGGCGATATAGTATGGCCTAATACTGCGACTGATACCACAAGAAGTCAAACAGCAGGATTTGTTAATTACATATTTGATTATCTTTATGGAAGTATTACAACAACGATTGCAGATTACAAAGAAAACATTGCTAATCTACAAAACAAATTAGGTTGTAAACTAGGAGGCTTTACACAAAAAGATAAGTTCAAACTTATCCTTGACAGTAGAACACCTACAAACGAAGGTAATGTTTTTATTCCAGAAGAAAACTATAAAGTTATTTTTAATACAAGTTCGCCAATTGATGCAGTCAGTTACAGTGGTGTCATTGTAGAAAAAGCAAAAGGCGGTTACATAATAAAAGGTTATGATAATACTGCACCAATGTTTAAATATAACAAGCCACTCGAAGTTGCCGCTGATCCTGTAAGAACAGTTGGCGCAGTCAGTGAAACTTTTGTTAAGTTCGAAGTAGGTCAAACTTATTCTGCAGGTACATTGGCTGAGAATGGACAAAAATATTACAGAGCAAAAGTTACTCATACAGCAACAGCATTCATAGAAGATAATTGGACACCTTTACCAGCACTACCTAGCAAAGGTGGACGTACTGCAATATTTAGATCTAAGTTTGAAAACACTGTAAGCACACTTCCTTATGGTACTACATTGTTAACAATTCAAGATGTAGTTGACTTTTTATTAGGATATGGAAAATACCAAACATCAATTGGATTTACATTTGATACATTTAATAGAGAATTAGAACAGGTTGAAAACTGGGATTTAACAACTAGAGAATTTTTATTCTGGACTACACAAAATTGGCAAGAAGGTGCACTTATTACATTAAGTCCTTCAGCACAAGAATTAAACTTTAGTAGACAGTATGCGGTAGTTGATGATATATTTGATCCATTCTATGATTACAGTTTACTTAAAGCAGATGGTAAAAAACTAAAAAGAAATTTCAGTAGTACAAAAAGAGATAGCCTTAATGAGTTTGGTTTGCAAGTTAAAAATAGTGCAGACGGAATATATCATTTAAAACTTCCATTAGTACAACGAGAACACGTTTTAATTATTGATAATAAAACTGTATTCAACGATATAATTTATGATATTACACCTGGTTATAGACAAGAGAGAATTAAAGTATTAGGATATAGAACTGAAAAATGGACAGGTGGATTGAATATACCTGGCTTTATATATGATAGTGCAAGTTGTACAGAATGGGAACAATGGAAAGATTATGCAATAGGTGATATTGTACAGCATAAAACTTTTTATTATGTTGCGAATAAAAAAATCGCAGGCACTAGTACTTTTGCAGATCAAGATTGGAATGTATTACCTAAAAAACCAGAGAGTTCATTAATACCAAACTTTGAATACAAAACAAATCAGTTTAGTGATTTTTATGACTTAGACACTGACAACTTTGATAGTGAACAACAGCGTCTAGCACAGCATTTAATTGGCTACCAAAAAAGACAGTATATACAAAACATTATTAATGACGATGTTTCGCAATACAAATTTTATCAAGGAATGATCCAAGATAAAGGAACGTCAAATGCACTTACAAAAATGTTTGATGCATTAGGTAGTGCTAACAAAGACAGTTTAGAGTTTTACGAAGAATGGGCACTTAAAAGAGGACAGTATGGAGCCTCACAAGGATTTGACGAAGTTGAATTTTTACTTGACGAAAGTAAATTTAAATTAAGTCCTCAACCTGTAGAGTTGGTTAACTTTATAGATCCTAGTGCAACTGATTTAATTATAAGACAAGTACCAAGTGATGTTTATCTAAAACCACAAGGATATGCACATACTCCTTTCCCTACAAATTATTTTAGTGAAGGTTTTATAAAGACAGCAGGATACGTTAACGAAGATGATGTAAACTTTACATTAACAAATTATGATGATATATTAAACTTAGACCCTGCTAATGTAAATGTTAACAGTTATGTTTGGGTAGCAAAAGATTTACAAACTTGGAATGTTTACAAGTATGCACGAACTAACATTAAAGTATTAGACTTAACAACTGATAGTGCAGGAGTAACAAGTATTAAATGTGTTAATGCACCTAATGTAGTAAAAGATGAAATTGTTGGTATAGGAAATGTAACAGGACAAGAGAAGTTTTTCAAAGTTGAAAGTGTATCACTAGATACTATTAAAGCAAAGGCTTCAACCGCACCTACTGCCGATGCTACTAACATAACAGGCTTCCTTACAAAATTTGAACTTGCTAGATTACCTAACTTAATCAAAGCAAATGAATTTGTTGGTAAAAGAGAAATAGAAGTAGGATCAACTGTTTGGGTAGATGATGACGATTCTAATAGATGGGTAGTATTAAAGAACACAGGCGGTTACGACTTAAAACAAAACATATACAATGATAGCACAAATTATACGCAAGGAATAGAAAAGAATTTTGGTGCTAATGTTCATGCAGACGGAAATAACCAAACACTTGCAGTAGGTTCACCAGACATAACTGGTAGAGGTAAAGTTCATGTTTATTTCAGAGGTAGTGAAAATATTAATCATATAATAACGCAAACAATTATAGAGCCAGAATATTTCGCAGATGCTAATAGTGGATTTGGAACAGCAGTATATCTAAGTGAAGATGCAGAATACTTAATAGTAGGAGCACCGTTTGCCTCAAATGTTCGCAATAAATTTAAAGGACAATTCAGTGGTGCATCAACGTATGCAAAAGGTGAAATTGTTAAATGGCAAGAACAATTATGGAAAGCCACTGCAATTATATTACCTAAAGATGATAGCATAGATTACAATTCATTTAGATCATCTGCACAAGGACACCAAGCAATTAAGGATGCCAACACAGCAGGAACTTACATTGACATAAAACATATTGTTACAGGTAATTACGGATTAGTAAATCAGTCAACAGATCATATTTTAATTAGAGCACCAAAGAATCAATACAGAGGAACACAAATAGGTGATGTATTACATACAAAATGGAATAGATTAACTACTAGATATCCAAGCGGAAGAGATCCTTTTAATAACGATTCGACTTTAAATGCCGCGTTCTTTACAGGTACTCATACTATCAATGAAAAGGTTGATCAAATTTTATTAGTGCCAAGCACACAATCAGGGGTTAGCATTGGAGATATAATTGAAACTAGCGATGCTAGAGGTAAAGTCGTTTACACATTTACAAACGCAGATAACGAATCTGTAATTTATGTTAATGATGTTAATGGTACTTTTGCAACTTCCGGTGATTTATATTTTGGAAATATCTTAATTGGTGCTTACACTTTACCTATTGTTGAAAATCATGCATATTACGATGGTTGGTGGAAAGTACAAATAGGATCAACAATTACTCCTACAACCAATGAAGAAAAATACTTTGGTCTAGTAATTAAAGATATTATTAAACTAAATGAATCAAGAACTCCAGATATCTATACAAATATATTAGATAACAAAGCAGTTGATGTTGCAACGGCTAATACAAAGAGCAGTCATTTAGAAACAGTTAGTCATATAGGCGCCACTGGTGCAGTAGTTGACAACAGAGTAATGATTAGAGCAAGTAAAACATTTAGTGATAGTCTTAATACTAGTGATAAATTTAGTTTATGGTTAAACAGCATTCCACTTACTAATGGAACAATACAAAATCCTAGTGCTATTGCACTTGATTGGGCAACACTTAATTACACAGAATTTACAGTAAGTGACAAATGGGACGGATATTTAGAAATAGCATTTACAAACTTTGATACAGTTGGTAACAATAATCCTAGTGATCCTAATTATAATCCTAATTACGGTAATCCTTTCTTTCCTGTCGTAGGAGATACTATTAGAGGAAAAACTACAGGAACAACAGCCACGGTTGCTTATGTAAAACAAGATTCAATTGCAGAGGCAAGAGTTTACTTCAAAAACAAAAGCGGTGACTTTAAAATAGGTTCAACGCAAAATGATACAGAGATTATAGAAATTACAACTTATACTCCATTAGGTGGCGGCGCTGATCAAATACTTGATATGGGTAGTATAACTGAAAGACACGCCGACAATGCCAACGCAGGCAAACTACTTGTATTTGATTATGGAAGTAATATTACACCAGGTTCAAATGATAAGTTAGTGGACTTAGAATATTGGTTATACAAACAAAAAATTATACAAGGTGTTGCTAGTGATAGTAATCCACCAACTGATGTTAACAATGAATGGCAAAGGGTTTATAATATTCCTGTTGAACCTGCGGCAACATTTGTAGGTTATAATAAAGAAGGTTACTATGCAATCTATAAAAAGAATGCAAGTGGATATTACACATTACTAAATGCATATACACTTCCAGATGCAAATAACTTTAAGCATTTAGGAAACAAAATTAAAATTGTTAAAAATACATCAGGTTATACTGCAATTATTACTGAAAAAGGAAATAATACTTTTGCTGAACCAGGTAGAATACATTTTATAGATAATCCAGCAGGAACAGATAATTGGCAACTTGGCGCAGACACAAACTACAAAGGTCCTTGGAATTCTAATTACAGTTATTACACAGGAAATATTGTTATATGGAATAACAATTTGTACAAAGCAAAAACAAATATTGTACCTAGTGCATTTAATTCAAGTTTATGGACATTACAAACTGAAGAAATAGATCTAGTAGGTTACGTACCAAATGATAGTGGCTTTACTATTGCCGGCGGTGATAGTGCAATTAATCAAACTAACATCTTAAGTTTCGGTGGCACTATTAGTGTAAGCAGTGATGGAAACGTTCTAGCAAGTACTTTAAAATATGGCGACCAAATTGATAGTAGTTTATCAAGTCCAAAGATTGCAATTTATAGACTTAACCAAGGCAGATACCAATACGATCAATTGATTAGTGCTGAGTATGTTGACGAACAATTTGCAGAATCAGTAGCAGTAAGCAATGATGGAAAACTTGTGGCCGTAGGTGCACCTTACAATAGTGTTACTGTAAACAACGGTGGTTGTGTTTACATCTATAAAAATAATAACGGAACGTTTGTGTTAAATCAAACTATAAGAGGCCCTGGCGATTTAATTAATGAAAGATTTGGTACTAAAGTAGAGTTTGATGGTAATAGACTTATTGTAAATTCAAGTGGCGGCGATGTACAAGATACTACAACCTTTGATGGTAGTAAAGTAGGAAACGCATCTCCTATAACATCATTTGATAACAACTTAACAAACTTCACAACAACGTTTTCTAATACAGGAGAAATACTTGTATATGAAAGAATTAATGATACTTTATTATTTGGTCAATCATTAGACTTTGATAATTTAGACTTTGATTCAACTGTCACTGGTAAGAGCATATCGTTCTTTGGTGAAAACTTACACATACAAAACAACCACATTTATATTGGACTACCTAAACTAAAAAATACTGATGCGTCAGTTCTAGGCAGAGTTTTAGACTATAGATTGCCTGCTACTACTAACATATGGACAAAACACAGAGTTGCAACTGATCAGGTGGATCTTAAAAAGTTAAAAGGTTCATTCTTATATAACACAAAGACTAAAAAGTTTATAACATATTTAGATTACATAGATCCAATACAGGGTAAGATTGCTGGTCCGGCTGAGCAGGAACTATATTTCAAAGTTGATTATGATCCTGCTATCTACTCAAATGGTACTTCAGGTTTTGTAGATACAACTAACTTTAATGCAGATGACTTGGTTGGTAAATTGTGGTGGGATATAGGAGCAGTTAGATTCCTTGATCCTTACTCAGGAGGCATTATTAATGTATCAAATAGATTTAATAAAAAGTTTACTGGTACTAGTGTAGATATTTACGAATGGGTAGAAAGTAGTTTACTTCCAAGCGAGTGGGACGCACAAACAGATACTGAATCAGCACTTGCTTTAGGTATAAGCGGTACAAGTAAGTACGGGGATAATGCGTATTCAATAAAAAGAATTTACAACAAAAACACAGGTACATTTACAAATTACTATTATTACTGGGTAAAGAACAAAAAGACAGTACCAAATATTCCAAGCAGAACTATAAGTGCATTTGATGTACAAGCATTTATTGACTCTCCTGAAAAACAAGGATATAAATTTGTAAACTTATTAGGTAACAATAAATTTTCAATTCATAATTGCGAAAGTTTAATTGAAGGAAAAGATGTTGCAATTAATTTTAGATACTGGACTATCGATAATCAAAATATCAATATTCACAATCAGTATCAACTATTGACAGACAGTTACGCGGCAAGTAAACCAAACAAAGATATTGAAAGAAAATGGTTTGATAGTTTAATAGGATTTGATGAACAAGAGAGAATAGTTCCAGATCCATTAGCAAGTCCAAAAGAAATGTATGGTATTCTTAATACTCCAAGACAAAGTATGTTTGTTAACAGAGTTGAAGCAATTAAACAAGTTATAGAACGTGTAAACAGAACACTAAAAGAAAAAGTTATGGTTGATGATTTCAATCTAACTTCTTTAACGAAATATGAAGGTGCTCCTGCAAGTGCGGAAGGATACTATGATAAAACTGTAAACACTTATGCAGAATTATTATTAGTAAATGTTACAAAGAAAACTCAGGCTACTTTAAATCCTATCATTGTAAACGGAAGAATAACTGATGTATTAGTAGATGAAGCAGGTAGAGGATATACCACTGCACCTAGAGTAGCAATAACAGATCCACAAGGTTCTGGTGCTGAAATAAAACTTACAATAAACGCCATTGGGGCAGTTACAGGTGCAACAGTTACTAAACAAGGTAATGGTTATACAGATGCAACTAGTTTACAGGTTAGAAAATATTCAGTGTTAGTTTCAGCAGATGAAAATTATAACAACAGATGGTCAATATACGAATATGTAGGCGCAACGTTTCCTTGGAGTAAAACGAAGGGACAAAAATACGATGTAAGACCATATTGGAATTATGCTGATTGGTATGCAACAGGTTACAATGAATTGACAGGAATTGATCATACTGTTGGACAAAGTTATGAGTTAGGAAGTTTAGAAGCAGACATAGGTGATATTGTTAAAATCAATACTGTTGGAACAGGCGGTTGGTTATTGCTTAAGAAGAAAGATAGTCAAGTCACAAGTGATTACACAATCAACTTCACTACAATAGGTAGACAGAATGCAACTATACAATTTACAAATGCTTTATATGATTATGCTAACAGCGAAGTAGGCTTTGATGGAATAAGTTATGATGAAAATAGATATGACTTACAACCTGCAAAAGAAACACGTATAATTTTAGAAACTTTAAGAGACCATTTGTTTGTAGATGAATTAGAAACAGAATATAACAAGTTATTCTTTACAAGCATACGTTACTTACTATCAGAACAACCATTTGTGGATTGGTTATTTAAAACTTCATTTATAAAAGCACAACACAACGTTGGTGAATTACGTCAAGACATTACATATAATAATGATAACTTACCTAGTTACCAACAATATGCAGAAGAAGTTAAACCTTACAAAACTAAAATTAGAGAATTTATTAGTAACTATGAAAAAATAGATACTACTGGTACAACTGTAACTGACTTTGATCTACCTCAATACTACTTAGATACAGAAGGTAAAATTGTACCACAAGAAATTACAGTAACAGATAATGAATTCTTTAGTACAAATGCACAAACAAGTGTATATCCAAGTAAACATTGGTTAGACAATGCAGGATTTGAAATAGAAAAAATTGCTGTATCAAATGCTGGTTCAGGTTATACTATTGCACCAGTAGTAAGAATTACAGGCGGAGGCGGAACAGGCGCAACTGCTATTGCATACGTTGGTGGAGGAAAAGTTACATCAATTAAAGTTACAAATGGTGGTAGTGGATATAAGAGTGCACCTATAATTAAATTAGATGGCACGGTTTCTTCAAGTGGTGTAGAAGCAAGTGCATCTGCACAAATAGGAAAAGGTAAATCTAGACAGTTTAAAAATGTAATTAAATTTGATAGAACAACTGACGATCTAGTGTTTGGTAAATTTGATGTAGCATATTCAACAGGTGCTAGTGCTATCCAAGGCGGTCCATTACAGGTTGCAACTACTATTCCAGGTAGAGAACTAGAACAAGACTTTAGTGGTACAGGATCACAATTCCAGTTTAATTTGAAATTTCCTATTACACTTGACAAAGAACATTATAGAATTTTAATCAAAGACAATAATAACCCATTGAATGTTTGGACAGAAGTATTACAAACAAGTTATACGCCAAGCAATGAAGAAGATATTGCTTTAGGAAGAAGTAGACAAAGAGGTAGAATTACATTTGATACTCCACCTGCAAACAATACGACATTGAGAGTAAGATATCAAGTAGATAATGCATTCTTAACTTATGCAGATAGAGTACACTTCTTATACGAACCAATCGCAGGAATGCCTGACAAGTTATTTGATCAACTAATGAAAGGTATTGACTATGGTGGAGTTCAAGTTAAGAGTTTTGACTTTGGCGGCGGAACTGGTTGGTCAAGTGATCCGTACTATACGTCTGCTTTTGACACTTATGATACTACATATGAAGATGAAGTATTTAGAATAGATAATAGTACAAAGGTGTTTACATTTAAAAAACCTCTTGAAACAGGTATTGTTTATAATGTATATAAAAATAATGTAAGAATAGATGATCCAAACTTTGGAACTGCAAATCAAACAAATGTAAATGCAAAGATTACAAGTATTACAGGTGCAGGTCAAACAGGAATCGCACTTACAGACGACCAGACATATACAAACCTAGTTGTCATAGACGAACAAGTTGTACCAACAGCAGACAATGATGTAATTGTACTTAGAAAAACTACAAGTGATGGTTCGTTTATTCCTGATCCAAAAGCATATGATACAGCATTAAGTGGCGGTAATTTAAATTATGGTACTGCAACAGGACTTAATGCAGAGGACATTGTTGTAGATGGTGACGGGTTTGTTACACCTACGACAAGTGGTGGTCCAGAAGAATTAATTCAAGGACAAGTTCTTGACACTCTTGACATAAAAGTTTATGACAGAATAGGCGAAGGTGGTAGTATCGTTGATACTAGATCATATGATGTAGACACAGCAGGTACAGGAGTATTTGACTTTGGTGTTTATCCTCAAAGTGCAGAAGGAATATTTGTTAAGAAAAACAATGTTATACTTGGCCCAAGTGCTTATACTGTAAACTTTAGAACAAAGAAAATTACAATACCAAGTTTATCTCTGAATGATAGAATTAATATTATTACAATGAGTGGTAATGGTGAAAAGATACTTGATATGGATCAGTTTACTGGTGATGGAAGTACATTACAATATGTAACACAGGTTAATTGGCAAACAGGTTTAACATCTTTTGTTACAGTAGATGGACAAATAGTAGATTACGTGATAGAAACTACCGACAGCACATATGATACAACTAATAAAGTTGCAATTACATTTGGTGCTCCTCCGGCAGTAGGTGCTGTGATAGATTATATGATTTATGCAAGTGAAAGTAAAGTATTTTCTGAAATTAAAAAAGATACATTTACAGCAGATGGAAGCACTCAAGTATATACAATGAGTATAACGCCATTCAGTTCATTACCTAGCACACATAACGTAATTGTAGAAACGTTTACAAATGCAAACGATAGAAAAGTATTAAATGCAGGATACAATGAACAGTTTACAGTAGAGTCAAATAAGTTTGAATATCAATTAAAGAACTGGCAACAACCAGGAGGTACTTTAGGTGCTACAGATATAGATGTCTACTTGAATGGTGTTGCTTTAACTTACACTTCAGACTTTATCTTTAAACCTGCAAATACAAGTATTGAAATATTTGAAAATGTTGCAAACGTTGGTGACATATTAGAAATATTTGTTAAGACAGATGGTCAATATACTATCAATGGCAACCAACTAACATTGTCAACTCTGCCTGCAATAGATACAAAAGTTGTTGTAACACACTTTAGTAAACATGATATCCAAGCAATAGAAAGAACAAACTTTGATATTGTGTCAAGATCTACTTTGAATGTTGGCTCTAAAGATGATTTAGAATACAAACAGTTACGCAATGGCTTGATCAAATTAAGAAAACAAGCATACGATACTGAATTTGTTTGGTTAGTTGTAAATGGTAAAGTACAAACACCTAATGTTGACTACACATTAACAAACGATAATAAATTTATTAGAACACTTAATCCATTTGCGGACAATGATGTTGTAGAAATAATTGAATTTGCAACAGAAGGACCTATCACTGGCAAGTTCGGATATAGATTATTCAAAGATATGTTGAATAGAACAGTTTACAAACGTTTAGGTGATAGTAACTCTTACAGACTTGCTAAAGACTTAGGTGTATTTGATAAAGAACTTGAAGTAGATGACGCTACTAACTTACCAACTCCAGATATAACAAACAATATTCCAGGTATTATCTTCATAAATGCTGAACGTATTGAGTATTTTGTTAAGTCTGGTAACAAATTAAGACAACTTAGACGCGGTACATTAGGTACTGGAGTAAAAGAATTACATAAAAAAGGTGATGAATTGTTCAACCAGGGTATAGACGAGACCATACCATATCAAGATAAATTATTAGTACAGAACTTTACTACTACAAACAGTCTTGTTAGTGGAAATTATGTGGAAAGAGAATATACGTTGGATTGGAATCCAGCAAGTCGCAACGAAATGGAAGTATTCTTAGGTGGACAACGTTTAACCAAAGGATACCTAAACACAGGCGGCAGTGCAGTTAAGGACATATTCCACCCAACTACTGGAATGGATAGTCCAGATGGTGATATTACTGTAACATTACCAAATTATCCTCAAACTTGGGGACTAGAACGTGATGGATTTAGAGTACAATATGACTCTAGTACAAATAGCACTAAAATTTATGTATATTCACTGGCAGATGGAGAGAAATTAACAGTGATTCGTAAGCAAGGACAACTTTGGAACGATATTGTAGACAGTACAAGCACAAAGAGTTTGGGTAGATCCCAAAATCCAGTGGCTCAGTTCATTCGTGCAAAGGAAGTGAAATTGCCAAACTAATAAATACAATGTAGGAAAGATAAAATGACAGACAACATATTTGACAAATCCGGGTTTAGTGTTCAAGGACATATACATATCTTTGACAAAGACTCTGGCGAAACTATTATTAATAAACGCAACGCAATACACTATGAAAACATGAGTATTGCTTTAGCAGAATCACTATCTAATGCTGGACAAGGCTTTGTATATCAAATGGCATTTGGAAACGGTGGTACTAGTGTTGATCCTACAGGCATTATTACTTACTTGACTCCAAATAGCACAGGTGTTAATGCAAGTCTTTATAACCAGACATATATTAAAGTGGTTGATGATCAGAGTGCAAACAATACTGATCCAAATAGAAACAAGATTGAAACAAGACACGTAACAGGAACAAATTATACTGACATATTAGTTAGTACTATATTAGATTACGGTGAACCATCAGGGCAAGATGCAAATGATACTGCACAAAATACAGCAAGTAATTTTGTATTCGATGAATTAGGCCTTGTAAGTTATTCACCAGCAGGAACAGGAAAACTTTTAACACACGTTATATTCCATCCTGTGCAAAAGAGTTTAAACAGATTAATCCAAATAGATTATACACTGAGAGTACAAAGTTTAACTGGATTTAACGAGGGGTAATAAATGGCATATACCATAAATTATACTGACTCCACTAAAGGTAGTATAGTAATCGAAGACTCTACTATCGATAACACAACCAGTTTAAGCATACCTGGTAAAAATACAACGGAGTACGGTACACAAATAGGACAAAACTTTTTGCGAATGTTGGAAAACTTTGCAAACGATACTGCTCCTACAAGTCCTATCGAAGGACAGTTATGGTATGACAGTACAGCAGGAACAGATACATTAAAAGTTTATGATGGAACAAGTTGGCAAGAAGCAGGTGGAATAAAACGTGCCTCAAGTGCACCAAGTGTAGCAAATAGCAATACAGGAGACCTTTGGGTTGACACTGATAACCAACAATTATATTTGTTTACAGGTTCCGGTTGGGTATTAGTAGGTCCAGAATTTAGTCAAGGTTTAGCCGCAGGTATTAAACCAGAAGTAGTTGTAGGAAACGATGATATTAATTACACAATTCTTAAAATGGAATCAGGTGGAAACCTAATAGCGGTAATTAGTGCTAATCAATTTTCACCAAAACAAAAATTAAACGGTATAGACAATCCAGTAAAAGTTGGAATAAACTTATCAACTACAAATCTAAACAGTAATGGTGTTCCTAAATTTTACGGAACAGCCGACTCGGCAGATAACTTAATGGTAGGAACTACTAAAGTTAGTTCTGCTAGTTTTCTAAGATCAGATCAAGAGTCAACAGCAACATCAAAACTTAATGTAAACACAAACTCAGGTATAATAATAGGAAGTGATGCAAAATTAAGTATTGGTATTGAAAATACCGCTGGTACTATTTCACAACAAACTTCAGGATCACCAATTGACTTCAAAACAAATGACACTGGAAGTATTGCAACAAGATTAAGAATAGATTCAACTGGACAAGTAGGTATAGGAACATTAAGTCCTGCCGCAACAGTTGATATTGCAGGAACATTAAGAGCAACAGGTGTAATAACAAATACAAACATTACACAATCATCTAACACAGGTACAGGTTCAATAGTAACTGCTGGTGGTGTTGGTGTTGCAAAAAGTGTTTACATAGGCGAGGCTTTAAATGTTGCTGGTAGTGTTACAACAGGTGACATTATTCCGCAAGTTATTAATAATAAAAACATTGGAACATCAGCAAATAAATTTGCATCAGTACACGCAACAAATATTTTTGGTGAATTAACAGGAAACGTTACAGGAACAGTTTCTGGTAGATCAGGATCAACAGAAAAACTTGCAAGTAGAACAACTTTTAAAGTCCAAGGTGATGTAAGTGCCGCTGATATACAGTTTGACGGGCAATTTGCAGACACAGGTGAAACTACTTTACAAAAAGTTTTTCAAACTTCAATAGATCCTGCTTTTATATCTAACAAGCCAGTAGTAAACGCATCACAGTTTGATGACGAGTTCTTAATTACAAGAATTACTGACATAGATGGTAATGGTACAGGTGTTAGAAAGATATCAAGAAACAATTTATTTAATGCACTACCAGTTAATCCATTAGGAATGGTAGTACCGTACGCAGTACCAGAATCAAAAATTCCATCAGGCTTAACTGCTTGGCAATTATGTGATGGTAGAGAACTGTTTATTTCATCATACAGTGAATTATTCACACTAATAGGTTATACTTACAAAGCACAGAGTGAAACAACTGCTGGTAAATTTGCTTTACCAGATATGAGAGGTAGATTTCCATTAGGTAAAGATAACATGGGTGGTACAAGTGCAAATAGAGTACAAAGTACATCAGCAGATAGCGAAGGTTTATTTGCAGGTGGCGAAACTAAAGTTATTAGCATAGACAAGTTACCAGATCATGAACACGATTTTAAATCTGAAGAAAATTATCAATTTTATGCAATTAGAGATGGTAATCCTGCGAACAGTATAGGACAAGGATCTTCAGTAATAGTTTACGATGCACCTACAGGAACAAATGCCGGTCAGGCATATCCTAGGTCAGGTGGAGTAGTTTCATCAACAGCAGTAGGACAACCACAAGACGTAATGAATCCATACTTAACTATGAATTACTTAATGTACACAGGTAATCCAGAAGGGTCAGGAGCAGTTTAATGGCATATCAAATTAACAAAACAGACGGCACACTATTAGTTCAACTGGTAGACGGAAGTATTGATACTGCTACAACTGACATTACATTAATTGGTAGAAACTATTCAGGGTTTGGGGAAAGCATTAATGAAAATTTTGTTAAGATGCTTGAAAACTTTGCCAATACTGCGGCACCGAGCAATCCTTTAACAGGTCAACTGTGGTGGGATAAATCAGAATCAAGATTAAAGATATGGAATGGAACAGCATTTACAAGTGCTGGCGGTCCTATTGTAAGTTCATCACAGCCTACTATGGTTGCAGGAGACATTTGGATTGATAATTTAAATAATCAAATGTATTTTTATGATGGTTCGGATTTAGAATTAGCAGGACCACTTTATACAAGCACACAAAAAAGATCAGGATTCAAAGTTGAAACTTTACAAGATTCACAAAACTTAGATAGAGTTATTATTAAGTTTTTCTTAGGCGGAACACTTGTTGGTGTTTATAATAATGTTGCTTTTACTCCTAAGGCAGGATTTGAAATAACAGGACTTACAGGTATTTTACAAAAAGGATTTACATTAGTTGAAAGTGATTTTAAAGTACATGGTACAGCAACAGCGGCAGATACTATTGTTAACGCACAAGGTATTAAGAAAAATGCATCTCAGTTTATGCCTACTGATGCAAACGCAACTTCAAATGGTTCAATAACAACAATTAATAATTCAGGTATTATTGTAGGACCTGAAAACAATATACAAATTTTAATAGATGCACAACAATCAGTTATACAAAATAATGTTGCTGACAGAGATATTTTTGTTAAGACAAGAAAGACAACAGGATTTGAAAATGCAATACATATAGATTCAAGTGAATCTAGAATAGGTATATTTAAAACAAATCCAATAGCAACTTTAGACATTAACGGAAGTACACGAATCAGCGGTGACCTTACAGTTCTAGGTAACACTATTTCAGTTGAATCTCAAACTTTAAAAATTGTTGATAAAAATATTGAACTTGCTTTAGGTTCTGATAGTACACTGCTTACTGATTCACAAGTTGACGACGGTGGTATATTAATTAGAGCAACACCAGATGATAAAGAATTTTTATGGAAAAATGCAACAAACAGTTGGACAGCAAACGTAAATTACGACTCTACAAAAGGTTACAAGTTTAACGGTAATGAAATGATCACACAGGTTGGATCAACTCCAACTATGAAACATATTCAATCAGCACCAGACCTTACAAATGTTGGAACACTTACAAGTTTAGTTGTTGATAACACAACCATTGATGGCACAACAATTTCTACAGGAAGCGGTAATCCATTATCATTTACAAGTGATGGTCCTATTACAATTACTAATAGTCAAACTATCAGAGGCTTACCTACTCCTTCACAGGCAACAGATGCCGCAAGTAAAAGTTATGTTGATGATACTGTAAACGGAGAAAGAGTTTCATTTAGTATTGATATTACTGGATTAACAAATGCACAAATATTATTAGTAGTTGAGGATATTGTTCCTGCAAGTACTAAAAAAGAAGGTACACAGGCTTACTTACATTGTACAAGTACTACTGGTGCAACTGCAACATTCTCAGCATCTACACTTAATAATGCATTAAGTAAAACTACAACATCAGTAGATAAAACAATTACAGCATCACCACAAACTGTGGTAAGTGTTGTAAAACAAGCAAATACAAGATTAACACTTGGCGGAACACATGGATACGAAGGTGGACAATCAGTAACAATTACTGGTGCTACTGGTTTAACTGCTTTAAATGGTACACATACTATTTCAAACATAGTTGACGCACAAACAATAGAAATTAACTTAGATACCGCTTCAAACGGTAACACTTATACTGGAAGTTCAGCAACTATATCAAGGGTACCTGTAACAGGAAATGAGAACCAATCTGTTGTATCAGACTTTACATTTAGCCAAGCAGTTGGTAGTGTTGTACTATCTTTAGCAAGATCTGTTAAGATATGTACCATTACAGGCGGTGTTTGGACTGGACCCGTAAACGGTAGTTCTAGTGTTTAAAGATAAATATATACAATAGAGGGGTTATAACTATGGCATACATAATTAATAAAACTAACGGGACGCAGATAGCAGTAGTAGAAGACGGTACTATCGATCAAACTACTGATCTAAAACTTGTTGGTAAAAATTATGCTGGTTATGGAGAGATACAAAACGAAAATTTCGTGCATTTGCTTGAGAATTTCGCTAGTGCAAACCAGCCGGCTAAAGCAATCGCCGGTCAAATGTGGTTTGATAGCGGCGCAAGTAAACTAAAATTTTACGATGGTACAAAATTCAGAACAACAGGTGGTGCAGAAGTAAGCACTACTCAACCTTCAGGACTTACAACTGGTGACTTTTGGTGGGATAGTGGCAACAGTCAACTATACGCAAACACAGGATCAGGCTTTATATTAATAGGTCCACAATCACAAGGTTCTACAGTTACTCAAATGTTAACTGCAACTGTACGTGACAACGCACAGGTAAACAGAACAGTGATGAAGGGTATCATTGCTGATGAAACAGTATTCATAGTAAGTGCAGTAGAATTTACAATCGATTCAACAGACTCCAATAATGCCATAACAGGTTTCGATGTAGTACGTGCAGGACTTACTTTAAAAAATACAACAAACGCAACAGGCGGTGTGACATCAACTGCTCACAGATACTACGGTACATCTTCTAACACAGATAAGTTAGGTGGATTTGCGGCTTCTGATTATGTTAGAGGTTCAGTAGCAAACTTTAGTACAATAGTAAGATTTGCTGATGCAGGTTTTACAGTTGGTGATTCAAACGATTTAGCAATTAAAATTGAAAATGATAATCAAGGTGTTATTCAAAATGACATTGGACAGATTATTAAATTCAAAGTTGATAATGCAAGTGCTCAAGTTAAAGAGCCATTAAACATAACAGCAGATGGTATTCTTCCAAGTGCTTCAGCAACGTTTAACGTTGGTTCGAGTGCATTGAAATGGAATATTATGTATGCTAATGAGTTTAACGGTAAGGCAACGGTAGCAAGTGCAATGGAAGTTCCAGTAGGTAGTGGAACAGCAAATAGAACGGCTTCAACAGCGGCATCAAACGATACTGTCGCAGTAAGAGATGGAAGCGGTGACATTTATGCAACTAACTTCCAAGGTACTGCTTTAAAGGCAAACTATGCTGACTTGGCTGAGAAATATGTAACTGACACACAGTACCCAGTAGGTACTATTATGACAGTTGGCGGCGAAGGCGAAATGACATCATGTGCAATGACAGAAGTACCATGCGGTATTATTTCTAGCAAACCAGGTGTTGTTTTAAATTCAGATGCTGAAGGACAAGCAATCGCACTAGTAGGTAGAACACCATTAAGAGTAATGGGTCCTGTTGAAAAGGGTGATAAACTTTATGTTGGTGCTAACGGTACTGCTCAAAAGGCTCCAGAAGGAGATATGGTAGGTATTGCTTTAGAGGCTAACGAAAGATTCGAAGAAAAATTAGTAGAAGTTTTTATAAAAATATAAGGAAGTAAAGTAAATGGCATTAATCACAGCCTCAAGGTATAACACACTACAAAGTTCAGTAGACGGTGTCATGGGTAACGGTTCAGGCGATTCAGGCTATGGACAAACTTTAGCAAGTAGTCAAGTTGCACAAGGTACAGTAATCCAAGCATCACATATGGCTAACCTTTACACTGATATGATTAAAGCACGTAGACACCAAACTGGTACTACGCCAAACACACTTGCATCAATTACAGTTGGTAATGAAATAAAAGAAGATGATGTTGCCGGTGGTAAAGGAATTAAGCAATACGAAGATCTTGCTATTTTAATTAACACAGGTAAGTTAAGCATTTACACAGGTGATACAAGTCAATCAGATCAAGTTCCATTGGTAAGTTCAACAAGAACAAATACATGGAACGGTACTATTACACACGAGTTTACAGCAACATTTACAAGTGCAGATGCACGTAGACACTTTTTCAATGCAGGTGGTAAATTGTTATTTACAGCAGACATTACAAACGGTAGTGGAGCAAAATACAATGACTGGAACACATTATTAAGTTCAATGGGAACAGTAAGTTTTGCCGCTCATGCTACTAGTTCAAATGGTGGCGTACCTGGAACAGGTTCTTCAATTGGTAATTATGAACTTACAGGAACATACCAAAAAGTATTCCAAAAAGATGGTAGTGGCGTGTATGCAGAAAACGATTACAATATTCACGTAAAAGAAAATAATACATCAGCAATCCAAGTTAGAATCCAATTTAGAGATGATGACCTAGGTGATGATACAAACAATGACGGTGCTGTTGATCCTCAAGATGAAGATATTAACGGCGATGTAGCATCATCAGTAGTTTCACTTAAACCACATGGTAGTGATGTAGCAGTGGCGGCACCAACTGGTGCTAACGTAACCACACTTCAATAGAACCCCAAAAATAATGCTTAAATAGTAGTGAGGTTATCACTATGGATGAAAAGTTACAAAAAGCATTAGAATTCGCAAATTACAGCACCACTCTTAATAACCAAATTAAAATGGCAAAAGAACGGTTTGCTGAACAAACAATTTATTTTACCAAAGGTGGACAGTTTACTATTACCAAAGAGTTAATAAACTTCTGTCAAACATTAATTGGTAATGGACAAACAAGTTTTATTTTAATTGATGACAATGACGTTCCAATTGATATAGAATATATAGATGATTTTAGAGAAGAAATTTTAAACAAGTATTTTGTTGCTACCAATGAGTACCTTGCAGAATATAAAAAAATTACAAGCAAAAGATCAATACCGGATATTGTAGATGTTGAAACAGAAACAAAAGAGTAAACACAAAGACTTTCCTGGAAATTTAATAAAGTTAAATTTCATAGAACAGGAAATTAAATACGCAAAAAGTCAATTACAAGAAACAGACACCGGACATATTCATACTGCTATAAGTTGGATGGAACACAGAAAGAATCAACTAAAGGGCATAGAGGACGATGAGTAAAGGTGTACTATTATTTGCAAATAACAATAGCCAGATTGATTATGTTAAGCAGGCCTGTTATCTAGCAAAAAAGATTAACAAACATTTAAAAGTACCAGTCAGTTTAGTGACAAGCGATAAGAAACGTGTAACTGATTATTATCCGTATGAAGTCTTTGATCAAATCATAGAAAAGAAAAGTAAAAACAATTTTAGTAAACGTTACAATGATGGTGCTTTAAGTCATAAGAAATTAGAATTTAACAATGATCTTAGACCACAGGCATACAAACTTACACCATATGATGTAACTTTAATGATGGATACAGATTATATTATTTGTAATGATTTATTTAAAAATGTATTTGATACTGAACATGATTTGTTATTATATAAAGACAGTACAGATATTACTTTGCACAGAGACTTTACAGAATTCAAAAGAATAAGTGACACTAGTATAGACTTTTATTGGGCCACTTGCGTAGTATTTAAAAAGACATACTTTACTAAAACATTCTTTGAATTAATAGAACATATTAGACAGGAATGGGTACATTATGCAAACGTGTATCAATTAAGCCAAAGGGTATATAGAAATGATTATAGTTTTAGTATTGCAGTAAATTTAATGGACAATCATAAAATAGGATCAATGCCAGGAAAAATGTTATACTCAACTGATAAAGATGTTTTGTTTGAGGTAGAAGAAGATAAGTTAAAATTTTTAGTAGAGAAAAAAGATAGACTAGGACAATATACCGCAGTATATACAGATAAACTAAATGTCCATGTGATGAATAAGTTTAGTCTGAACAGAATGATAGATGGAGTGATGTAATGGATATATTATGGGTATTATATTTGACCGTATGCGGAAGTTCGCAATGTGTAACTCAGGAAGTACAACAGTTTGATCACAAAGCACAATGTTTGGTCAAACAAGAATTGCATGAACAAATACCAACAGATGGGCAATGGAAAACTATTGATTATTTTTGTAAACCAAAGGATAGTATAAATGCCTAATTTTACTTTCCTAGCACAGAATAATGACAAGGATAGTTATGTAAAACAAGCCTGTCTACTTGCAATGAGCATTCATGCTACAAATAAAGATAGTAAAATTTGTTTAATAACAAATGACGAAGTGCCTACAAAGTACAAAGGTTTATTTGATACAATAGTGCCTATACCTTTTCAAGATGTTGCTAAACACGACAAATGGAAAGTACAGAATAGATGGAAGATATATCACGCAACACCATATGAAGAAACTTTTGTAATGGATACAGATATGTTAGTATTACAGGATCTATCTAATTGGTGGAACTTAATGAAAAATTATGAAGTGTTTTTAACTACTAAACCTAAGACATATAGACAAGAAGATATAAAAGATAGTTATTATCGCCCTAGTTACATACTAAATGAATTGCCTAATGTGTATTGTGCAATACATTATTTTAAAAAAAGCAAGTTTGCAAAACAATTTTACACTTGGCTAGAACTAGTAATGAAAAATCATGAAACTTTTTATAGACTTTACAGTCCTAAGAAACAACAAAGTTTTTTAAGTGTAGATACTAGCATGGCTATTGTTGTAAAGATGTTAGGCATAGAAGAAAAAGTTACAAATAAAAAAATTAACTTTCCAAACTTTGTGCATATGAAACCTTACATACAAGACTGGAAACAACCAACAGAAGATTGGACTAATCGTGTAGGAACATATTTAGATGGACAATTAAATCTACGTGTTGGAAATACTTTACAACAAGGTGTATTCCATTATACTAAAAACAGTATAGTTGATTCACATATCTTTAAAACTTACGAGGATTATCATGGAATCGTTTGATTTTAAACCAGTAGATATACAACCAACTTATGTAATCTTTAATCCACAAACAGGAGACATACTAAGATTAACAGGCGATAAGCACAAGACAGATTGTTTAGAAATTACTAATGACAAGTATAAAGAAATAAGTGCAAATGGTTTAACAAAATACAGAGTTGAATTTAATCCAGCAACAACTGTATATGAAATTGTAGATAAAAATAAAAATAATAATAGTGAATTTTTAGTTGATAATTTATTACATCTAGTTGAGGAAACAAAAGAAGAAACAGATATTATACTTGTTAAAGATTACCAATCAAACAAATGGAAATTAAAGTTTGGAAAAACTTTTGGTTTGCAACTTAAAGAAAAGAATGTACAATTAAAGATTACAAAGCATTTTAGTATAACGCAAGAGAATGATCCTCATGTGTTATATAGAAGTTTAGAATTTAATTTAGATAGTGGTAATTATGAGATTGATTTTGACAACTTAGATAGATCAAATAAGTTTTACTCTATATATACATATAAAAGGTTTAATAGTTATGGACATCAAATCGTGCAAAATTAAAGATGTAGATATAATTTTCTTAAGTTATGACGAACCTAACGCAGAAGAAAATTGGACCGATCTAAAAAATAAAATCCCTTGGGCAAAACGTGTTCATGGCGTAGAAGGATCTGACGCGGCACACAAAGCCTGTGCAGACTTATCTGAAACCAAGCACTTTGTAACTGTTGATGGAGATACTATTGTTGATCCTAAATTTATGCACGTTGAACTAGATTATGAAAAGTTAGGCGTTGATGATGATTATCAGTTTAGTTGGTGTGGTAAAGTAAATGTCAATGGATTAATGTACGGCAACGGAAGTTTAAAGATGTGGACAAAGGACTTTGTTGCTAATATGAAAACCCATGAAAATACAGATGGTGCTGATGATACACAAATAGAATTTTGTTATTTTGACAATTACTATCAATTGAACGAAAATTTTTCAACTAGCATAATAAGTTCTACGCCCCAACAGGCATGGAGAGCAGGATTTAGAGAAGGCGTTAAGATGTCATTAAATAGAGGTGCTCCTGTAAAAAATTTAAAAGAGATATGGTGGCAAAATTATCATAGACTATTGATATGGATGAACGTTGGTGCAGATATTAAAAACGGAATGTATTGTTTGTTAGGTGCTAGAGAAGGTTGTTATAAAACAATGTGTACTAATTGGGACCATACGCAAACTAGAGACTTCGAATATTTGAATAGTTTATGGAAAGAAAACAACTATGGTGAGCATAATGTTGTTGATGCAGTAGAAAACATTGGCACCTTAGTAAGAAATGAATTATCAATACCTGTATCGGTGTATCCACTTGATAATGAGCAAAGTGAATTCTTCAAAACTGTTTACTTAAACAGTGATAGAGTAATTCGTAAGAAATGAGCGAATTAAATAGAATAAAACAGGTCATGCCGGAGATTGACAAAGTATCTCCTACGTTTTGTTTAGCAAAATGGCACCATGTTACAATCTATTTACAAACAGGTGAAACACATAGTTGTTATCATCCTGCTCCGCACCCTATACCATTAGAAGAACTTAAAAATAATCCTAGTGCATTGCATAATACTATGCAAAAGAAACAAGAACGTAAACAGATGCTTGAAGGAGAGAAACCAAGCGGATGTCAATATTGTTGGAATATTGAATGCATGGGTAAAGATTATGTCAGTGATCGACATATTAAAAGTTCTAGCATACATACACCAGAAAGAATAGAAGAAATTACAAGTAATCCTTGGGATTATAATATTAATCCAGAATATATTGAGGTAAATTTTAGTAATGAATGTAATTTTAAATGTGGATACTGTCATCCTAAGTTTAGTAGTAGATATCATAGTGAAATAAAAAAACACGGGCCATACAAAGATGTATCTGCACACTCTTGTGATACAGATTATTTTGAATTATTCGAAGAAGAAAGCAATCCATATTTAGATGCATGGTGGGAATGGTGGCCTGAAGTAAGTAAAACACTTAACATATTACGTATTACAGGTGGCGAACCTTTAATGCATAAAAGTACGTGGCGTCTATTTGAAGAACTAAAACAAAATCCAAAGCCTCATTTAAATATTGAACTTAATAGTAACATGGGCGTAAAAGAAAAGTTAATAGAACGTTTAGTTACTACTCTTAAAGAATTAAAAAGTGAAGGTTGTATTAATAGTTTTAAATTATATACAAGCATTGACACTTGGGGACCTAGAGCAAGTTATACTAGGTATGGTTTAGATACCGGACTGTGGGAAAGAAACTTAGATTACTATCTAACAAATACAGGTTGGCCTGTAACATTTATGATTACATTTAATTTATTTGCAGTAACAAGTTTTAATAGGCTACTAGAAAAAATTTTAGAGTGGAGACACAAATATAATACAAATGATCAAACTAAATGGCAACGCATAAGATTCGATACTCCGTACTTGCGTGATCCTATACAGTTTGATATGAATATACTTCCTAAAAAGACATTCATGCCTTATATGAAAAAGCATTTACAATATATGCATGAATATCAAGATGATCAAGACAGAACAAAGTTTAGTTCATTAGAAGTTGAAAAATTTAGACGTGTAGTAGATTATATGGAATCAACAAACTATGATGAAAAGAAGTTAAATCAAGGAAGAAAAACTTTTTACAACTTCTTTAATCAATATGATACTAGACGTGATATAAAATTAGTTGAAGTATTTCCTGAACTGGAAGAATTTTTTATGGATTGTTCTACTCAAGTATTGTAACATTATTAAAAAACCTAGTAGCAAGTTTTTGATTACGTTTTAAATATTTGCTCATTTCATCTAACATCAAACATAGTTCACTTTGTTCCATATCATTAATCTTGTTGATAATATCTAATATTTTTATCATACGTTTAGTATGATCTTGTTCTGTATCGTAACTTTCATCAATCCATCTATCCCAAGTTACAAAACCTAACTTTTTAAGATACTTTAAACTGTAAGGAGGACCAACTATTAAGAAAGGTCTTTGGAACCACATAGCAGTAAACACCTTTTCACTTAAATTAGCAGTAGGTTGTGCAAATCTAGTTTCATTAACAATGCTTATAAAACTGTCATAGTAGGCATCTTTAAGATTTGCTACTAATTTATGTTGGTCATCTGGCCATTTAGTACCAAGGTGTGGTTCAACATATTTACTGCTTGTAGGTGCAAGGTCAATTGACATAGGACTTTTTAAGTTTAGTTCTGCTAACCCGTTCATTGTGTTTTTATTATGTATTGACATCCAAAAATCTTTGGTTAGGAAAGTATTGTCTTGTAATAACTTTTTATCTGCTTTAAATTGCCAACTGTAATGCCCAGGTTTGTTGTGTAAGTTACACATAATAATATGTCTATGTTTAGTATATCGCCAATTTGTACACACAAATTTTTTTGTAGGCTTGACATCATCATTAATTTTTGAACCAGGAAACCAATCACGTAAAAATATATCTAAACAATATAAATTCAAATCAGGGTATTGTTTTTGAAAATACTTTTTAACATTATAATCACAAGTATAAACATTAATATTGCTTATACCATATTTGTTTTTAAATTTTTGTATGCTATCTAATTCATCTGCATATAGTTGCGGATTTATATCTATAAATTCACTATAAAAGTCTCTGTTATGTGGTTTAGTCTTGTAACTTGATAAAGGTTCATAGATATAAAAGTCTAATCCTTGTTGATCTAACCTTTTACATTGTTTACTGTTTAGATATAAGTTTTCTAATTCTGTTATATTATTTGTGCCTGTAAACAAAAATAAAGGTTTAGTTTCTGATCTTAAAAAACTTTCATCAAATAGTTGTTTAAAACGTTGATCAATCCTATAATGTGGCTTTGTTGCTGGAAAGTTTTTATAGTATAATCCTTGAGCAAAGTCCATTACTTGTCTTTCCTTATAACATCAGCCATTCTATGATTTTCTTGTGCATGACCTCTTTCATCTTCACGTACTGCTATTACAACATCTCTAAGTGTAGCACCTGGACGTAGGTTATAATAATTCTTTGCAATATCTGGTGCA